>Ga0209573_1001420_pt1 | contig 37304 bp, 23 predicted proteins | sample TNRBio252014_DNA_FD_185870 | JGI IMG/M metagenome (GOLD analysis project Ga0209573, IMG submission 185870) | Wastewater treatment Type I Accumulibacter community from EBPR Bioreactor in Madison, WI, USA - TNR Reactor_6/25/2014_ DNA (SPAdes)... | ecosystem: Engineered > Bioreactor > EBPR >...
GTGAAACGTCCACCAGGGCCTAAAACACTCCAACGTGGGTTAGAAAAATTCTATACCATCTACCAAGGGGTGGCTTTAGCTAAGGAATGGGAACCAGATGTGTCCCAACCGTAGGGCTTTAGTCCGCCTTAAACTTTATTTACACCAAACTCCACGCAAAGCTAAGGTTATCGCATCATATTTCCTTATCGGAATTAAACCCGACGCGCCAAAATCTCACTAAAACAAACCGCCAATTCCGCTGCCAGCCGCGCATTGTGCAACGCCAGTTCGATATTGGCGTCCAGACTTTTGCCGGCGGTAAGTGCTGCAATACGAGCCAGCAAAAAGGGCGTAATGGCCTTACCGCGAATCCCCTGCTCGTCGGCTTCCTGCAAAGCTTGAGTTGTGGTTTGTTCTATTTCCAGACCATCTGCTTCCACGTGTTCAGGAATCGGGTTAGCGATTACCACGCCGCCCTGCAGGCCGATTGCCCACTTCGCCTGCAGCATTTCAGCCAGCATTTCCGGCGTATCCACCCGGTAGTCTACCCGAAACCCGCTGCTCCGGGTATAAAATGCCGGGAATTCATCGGTTTGGTATCCCAACACCGGCACGCCCTGCGTTTCTAAGTATTCCAATGTGAGTCCAATATCGAGGATGGATTTCGCACCGGCGCAAACGACAGCTACATTTGTTCGGGCAAGTTCCTGTAAATCGGCAGAAATATCCATGCTTTGTGCTGCACCCCGGTGTACCCCGCCAATACCTCCGGTGGCAAAGATCCGGATACCGGCCAGGTCGGCAGCAATCATGGTAGAAGCCACAGTGGTAGCGCCATCCGAGCCTTGCGACAACAGAAAAGGCAGGTCGCGGCGGCTGGTTTTGGGGATTTGGTGGCCGGTTTTTGCCAAATATTCCAGCTCGCCGGACTCCAATCCGACCCGAATTTTCCCGTTCAGGATGGCAATGGTTGCAGGCGTTGCGCCGGATTCACGAACAGCATTTTCCATGCGCCGGGCCGTTTCTAAATTCTGAGGATAAGGCATTCCGTGCGCAATGATGGTAGATTCTAAGGCTACAACTGGTCGGCGGGCGGCTAAGGCGTCGCTGACTTCTTTAGATAGTTGTAAATACTTTTGGATGGACATAGTTTATAGTTGAACGTTCCATTTAAGAGTTCGGCGCTACGACACCGGGCGCCCTTTCCAAACATAGCGCTTACGGAATATGGATGCTAAGCCAATGAAGGCAATATAGGCAATATGCAACACCTGTGCGGGCCAAAAAAACCGGAGCAAATCCGGACGCCCAAAATACCTGCATGCCGTTGACAGGAGCGCATAATCCGCAGCAGCTTTGGTTAGAAAAAGCAGTCCGAAAAGCCCAAGCGCAACAAATCCTGCAAACGGTACAATCAGTCCGCTAAGGAGGATGGCCCAGCACAGCACGAATACTACGCCGAGCGTCCACAGCAAACCCGGATTGCGGAAAGCAGCCGATTTGGAAGCCCAACGCAACCGCTGGCTCAGAAATTCAGGCCATGTTGCTTTCGCATGGGTGAGTACTAAAGCTTTTGAGGTTTTCGCAAACCGCACATTTTGAGCGTGTTGCTTTGCAATTTTCTGCAACAGCAGCATGTCGTCGCCGGAAGCGAGGTGGTCTGTGCCGGAAAAACCGCCTACCGCTTCAAAAATGTTTTTTGGGTAAGCTAAGTTCGCGCCGTTGGCCAAATGAGGCTGTCCCCGCTGAATGGCTGCACCGGTCAATACCATCATCCCCAGATAATCCAGGGATTGAAATCGCTCCAGCAGGTTTTTCTCTTCAAAAAAACTGACCGGGCCGGCAACAAAAGCCGCTTGTTTTTCCTGATGTAAAAAAGCGAGGGTTTTTAACCAAAGCGGGGGAAGTACGCAATCGGCGTCCGTTGTAGCAATCAAAACGCCGGAAGCGGCAGCGATCCCCGTTTCAAGGGCTTTTTTTTTGTAGGAATTAAGCCCGTTGGGCGGCACGAAATTGCGGAGTTCGAGCAGCCGGACACGCGGGTCTGAAAACTGGCGAACCAAGCCAACGGTATTGTCGGAAGAAAAATCATCCACAACAACGACTTCCATCAGCGCTTCCGGGTAATCCTGATGCAGCAGCGATTGCAGGCAGGCAACAATATTGGCGGCTTCATTTCGGGCTGGAACAACCACCGTTATATTAGTCGTTGCTTCAAATCCCGGTGGGATATTGCATTCCGGTAATTGTTTCCAACGGCGAAGACTGCGGGCAATTTCCAGCGCATAAGCCAACGCTAAAAACAGCCCCGCAAGGTAGGCCCAGCAAAGGACACCTGTAGTCAGATTCGCACTCAAACGATCAAGTCGTCCTCTTCTGAACGACGGCGGCGCTCCATTTCCGGAAACTCCAACGGCCGGCTGTCCATTTCTTCAAAGTCTATCAGGTCTCCTTCCCGCTGGCGGCGCTGTTCTTCCTGAATGTCTTTAGATTTTTTAGACAAATAAGCTTTCCCCAGCAAATAAGCGCTCACAAAAGGGAAAAAGATGAGCGAAGCCAAAATGGCCAGCACCCCGGTAACGGTATTCCGTTTTACCAGACTGACGAGCCATTGACCATATCCGACCACGGTGCGATAATCGAGGATGAGCGCCCCGATAAACAACAGCGGCGATAACCAGTACAATAATTTGAGCACAAACCGTGCGATAATGAACATCCCAATAAAAAAGACAATCATCACCACGATGCCTGTGATAGATCGGGTGGTACTGTCGCCATTGCTTTCCTGCCGGTATCCCATTTCAATAGTTATTTTATTCAAACTCAAAAATAACAAGAAAGTGTGGCTCCCGTGTGCCTTTAATAGACAATCATTCATTTTCGTTCGTCAAGCATCGCTTCAAAGCGATAAAACAGAATCTTTGCATATCCCAATGATTCGCACTATTTTTGCAAAAAAATTGTGCTATGAAAGTTTTTGGGTTGAGTTTAATCGGTCTGCTTTTTGCGCTGTCTCCACAAAAAAATGAAACGGTCACCGTGAGCTGCAAGGTTCAAAACTGCGGCAACATCCTGCGTGTGTACCAGTTTGATGGCGTCATGTTTAAGGAATTCCAATCCGTAGTTGCCAATAATTCTGATAGTTACGAGTTTAAAATCCCAAAATCAGAGCAGAAATTCTACTACATCGGCAACGATCCAAATCAATTGCTTCCCATCATTCTGGGCACGGAAGCCAACATTTCAGTTAGTGGCAATTGCACGGCCATGCGCAGTGCTAAAGTTGAAGGATCGAAGGTCAACGCCGGCTACGAGCAACTTAAAAGCGAAATCAATAAACTTCGCGACCGCACCAATTTTTTTAACCGGCAACTGCAAAACACAGAAGCCAATTCTGCCGAAGAGCAAGAATATTCAGGAAAGCTCAAATCCTTGGATGAGCGCAAACTTGTCCTGCTGGATTCGCTGAAAAAAGCCAATCCTTTTTTAGCCCGTGTGATGGCGTTGAATACCTACCTGAGCTATCCGCACCACGGCAAAGCTTATCCCGATGAAATCGCTTACTTCGCAGGTGAATACTTCCGCCATGTAGATTTTAAAGATGCGGGCTACAACAAGCTGCCCTGGGTTTACGAAGCATTTAAGAGCTATACCAGCACGTTGGTGGCGGTACAGTTGCTGCCTGCGCAACTGCGGGCTTACCTTGAAAAATCAATGGAATCCATTCCAAAAGGATCCGATGCCCATAAAATGGCGCTGAGCGGCGTTATCAGCATCCTGCAACAATCTGAAAATCCGGAGTTTATTTACTTTGGAGAAAGTTTCATTGCTGCATTCAAAACCAAAGATCCCGGCGCTGTGGCCAACATGGCTCAGGAACTTGACCGGAAACGCGCTTTTGTAGTCGGTGCCGTGGCGCCCGATTTCACGCAGCCCACGCCCGATGATAAAACTAAAAGCCTGAGCAGCCTGCGCGGCAAAATTGTATTGGTTGACTTTTGGGCAAGCTGGTGCGGCCCCTGCCGTCGCGACAACCCTGAAGTGGTAAAGCTCTACGAAACTTATAAAGACAAAGGATTCGATATTCTTGGCGTCAGCCTCGACCGCGACAAAGAACGATGGTTACAGGCGATTCAACAGGACGGCTTAGTCTGGAATCACGTCAGCGACCTGAAAGGCTGGCAAAATGACGTGGCAAAAAGATACGGCGTTTCTTCGATTCCGCACACCATGCTCGTAGACCGCGAAGGCCGCATCATTGCAAGGGGACTTCGTGGGCAAGCATTGGCGGAAAAGCTAAAAGAGTTATTTCAGTAAACATAACTATGATCACCCGAGACCTACTCTGGAAAGGTATCATTGAAGACTTGTTTGAAGACTTTCTTGAATTCTTCTTTCCGGATGCGGTTGATTTGTTTGATCTGGAAAAAGGCTACGAGTTTCTTGAACAGGAATTACAACAACTCTATCCGGAATCGGAAGTTAGCGCCAGGTATGCCGATAAACTTGTTAAGGTCTACCTCAAAGAAGGAGGTGATATTTGGGTACTAATTCATGTGGAGGTACAGGGGCAAGCAGTAAGCAATTTCCCGGATCGAATGTTTACTTATTTTTACCGGGCTATGGATCGGTATAACAAAAAAATTGCGGCAATTGCCATTCTTACAGATGATCAAAGAGGATTTTCTCCAGATGGTTACGAATACCAGTTTTTGGACACTCGTTTGAGCTATCATTACCGCAAGTATAAATTACTTGAACATCCTTTAGAAAGCATTCGAGATAGAGACAACCCTTTCGCAATTGTGTTGGAAGCCGCCTGGCAAGCACTAATGCAAAACAAGGGCAAAGATGAGTTGTTATTAAACCATAAGGTCAGTTTAATCCGAAAGCTTTTGAACACAAGCTATGCAAAGCAGAAGGTAAAGCGGATTTTTAGATTTATTGAACACTACGTGCATTTTGAAAAACCGGAATTTTTGACTATATTTGATGATCAGGTTAAACAAATCAGGAAAAAAATGGGCATCGAAGAACTCATCCGTCAAGCGATGATAGAGGATATCAAAGTAGAGGTCCGGGAAGAAGTCATCCAGGAAGTCCGGGAAGAAGTCATCCAGGAAGTCCGGGAAGAAGTCATCCAGGAAGTCCGGGAGGAAGTCATCCAGGAAGTCCGGGAGGAAGTCATCCAGGAAGTCCGGGAGGAAGTCATCCAGGAAGTTCGCGAAGAAGTCTTAAGAGAAAATAATAAGATACATGCAAAGCGCATGCTGTCTAAAGGCTTCTCCATTGAAGATGTGTCTTCAATCCTTGATATACCATCTGCTTCGGTCGAACAATGGGCAAATGAATCCAAGTGACCATTCTTCCATATTTCTTTCAAGGTTGTTGTAACGCAAACCAACTTTCTGCGTTAACCAAACATCGTTGTCTTCATTTTTTTTAGTGGATAAGATATTACAATCGCCCGGAACAGCGTTGCCATTCCGGTCACCTGTTATTTTCATCATTCCTGTGGGTAAAGCAAAGAACATCGAAAAAATGCGTAAACTAATCCTCTTGTTGTCGCTGATCTTGAGCGGCTTCGCTTCTGCGCAAGCACAACCCAAAAACAAAGCAGACAAAGACCGGCTGGAAACCTGGCCGCCTCTGGGCACCCATACCCGCTTCTCACTCGGCTATGCCTTGCAGGAAAAATTCAAACTCCACACCCAGTACTGCGGGTTTAATCTCGGTGATGGGAAGCGGGATTATGTGCCACAAGACATCACGCGCTTTATCGGCAAACGCACTCTTCGCACCAAGGTGGAAACCGCCGATATTCGGGGCGGTGGCTTGTTTTATTACATTTTTAAAGGCGATGAGCGCCAGCGTTTGTTTCAGGATGTAAAATTTTCACCTTCTCACCTGCTGCGTGCAGGTAGTTTGAGCGAAGAATTTGCATTAGACCCCGATAAAAATTTCGACGCCTTTCTGATGACCAAAAATTGCAGCGGCTACCTCAAAGCAGCACTCGATGCCGGCATTGAACCACCCTACGCGGCATTCAAAACTGCACTCGACCGCGACGAACGCCGCCAGTCAACCGTTGTCGGACTCTGTGGCTCCTTTAATTCGCCCCTGCGCGCCATATTTCAGGCCAACGATGCCCGTACCACGGAAGCGATGCTTTTGTTGTGGAAATTTTATACCGACAACCCGTCTTTTGTCAACAACGCCTACTACCTGCGTGAATTTGAAGGCGTGTTGCTGAAACACATCGCTACAGCGGAAGAAAATGCCAAAGTTGAAGCGGAGTTAGGCGTCAATTTCAGCGGACCTTTGTCGTCACGCATCAGCGCTACTTTCGGTCGCGGAAAAACCTCCACAACATCCTTTACCGGAACGGATTGGGAAACCATCGTTTTCGCCGATTTTGACAATTATTACACCAAAGAGGGCCTGTTTGAGCCGCTCCCCTCCCCTGCCGACATCCGGAGTTATTTTGACCGCCTGCAGATGGCTGCAGCATCTGAAAATACTCAGTTGATGACAGAAGGCGCCATACACGAGCACGAACTGAACATCCCCGGTATCCCCGAGTTTATGACAGAGGGGTTTTGGGAAATCAAACCCATCAATACCGATGCTTATGAAGGCCTGCCTTCGCTCAATTCCAAATACTACTTCAACGCAGATGACCAGTCTTTTGGTTGCCATTTTACTGTGACCGGAAAAGCCGCGCCCAAATATTTCCAGGGGCCGCTTTCGGGCAGGCCGGTCAGTCTCAGTGTGACCTATCAGATCCGCAGCAAAAAACCGGTTGGTGGCGAATACCTCAGCTTTTATGTCAACGAAGCCATCCAAACCAGTGCGCACCCCATCGTGAACCTGAGCGGGGGCGCCTTTGATCTAAGCAAAAAAGAAGACCGACGCTTCGCGCTGCAATGGAAATGCGTGGTGAATGTGGAAGACGAGGAAAATCCGGTAGATTATGGCACGCAGCCTTATGTGGACAATATCCTGGCGCGGCAGCGGAATCAGGAAGTACCCATGCGCCTGACCGACGTTCGCGGGGATGCCCAGAAGCGCTGTTTCTACCTTATATTCGAAACAGCGGGAACCTTTCCTTTAGATCAAATTGACGACGCAAAAATGACGACGCTCGATTTTTCCTTTGACCTGCACCTGAAAAACAACCGATCAGGCGTCCGAACGAGTCGCTCGCTGCGGGGGGACATCAACCTGCCAACGACGAGCGGGACGGTGGAAGGAAATTGATTTGAATTTGAAGATTTGAAGATTTGGTAATTTGAAAATTGGAGGTTGTAGAATGGATCATAGGTTGTGAATTTGCTACGCGCTACAAACATACCAGAAGCTTAATTTTCAAATCTTCAAATCTTCAAATTGCCTCAGCTTCCTTCTTTCCGCCGCATCATCGGCACCTTTTTCACGACCATCTGCAAGGTATTGCGGACACGTTCTTCCAGCAGCACAATTTTATCTTCCTGCAGGCTTTCGAGGATGTCCTGGCGGTAATGGCGCACGGTGATCAGCTCTAAGTTGCGGTCGAGGAGGACTTTAAACTGCCCCTCTATTTTTTCAATAAAGCGGTCCACCTTGTCATCCACGTCATTGAAACAGACCACAAAACTGATGGCGGTATTTTGCATCATATTGACCTGCAGGCGAAAATCGGCAATCAGGTTGAACAGGTAGCTGATGTGGTGTTCGGCCACAAAAGAAAAATCTCGGGTGGAAATGTGCAGCAACGCCTGGTTCTGCTCAATGGCCACCATCGGCGGGTAAGTATCTTCCACTTCGCTGGAAATGAACGTGCCGTCTCCGTCAGGGTTGACGAATGATTTGACGTACAGCGGAATGCTTTTATTCTGTAAAGGTTTGATCGTTTTGGGGTGAATCACTTTCGCTCCGTAATACGTCATTTCGATGGCTTCTTTGTACGACAGCCGGTCGAGTTTGACCACGTTGTCAAAAATGCGCGGGTCGCCCGTGAGTACACCCGGCACGTCTTTCCAGATGGTCATGCTTTCCGCATCCAAACAATAGGAAAAGATAGCCGCAGTATAGTCGGAGCCTTCGCGGCCTAATGTGGTCGTGAAATTTTCCGTCGTGCTGCCGATAAAGCCCTGGGTCAGCACGAAACCTCCTTTTTCAAGCATAGGCTGGGCGACGCGCTCACAACGCGCCTCCGTTTCTTCCCACTGCACCCAGCCTTCGCGGTAAATATCGTCGGTGAGGATGACGTCGCGCGCATCGAGCCATTGGGTTGGCAATCCGGCTTTGACCAAATAAGCCTGCACGATTTTGGAAGAAACCAACTCGCCTACCGACACGATTTGATCGTACATGAAATCGTAGTTTTCGTGTGGCGCTTCTTCCAGCACCCACTCGATTTCCACAAAGGTATCGTTGACGGCATCGTAGACCGGGTCGCCGGGTTCAAACAACAGGTCGGCAATCTCGTAATGGCTCTTTTTTACCTGTTCCAGCAATTGGAAGGCTTCTCCGGTTTGGTTTTTGTGCGCTTCCACTACTTTCTCCAAGGCATCGGTCGTTTTGCCGATGGCCGAAACCACAATGAGCAGGCGCTCGTCTTTGAAGCGCTTTAAAATGCCCGCAACGTTTTTAATAGAGTCGGCATTTTTCAGAGAAGCGCCGCCAAATTTGAAAACTTTGATGATTGCTTTCATGCTATTTTGTAGACGTTAGATAGTAGACATTAGATGTTAGACGCTGGCAGGGTAGTTCCCTGCTACCGTAAAAGCGCGCAAATATAACACATTCAGTTATTGAAAACAGGAAGATTTGTGCGCGGTCATCAGCGCTTCATGATGATCGGAAAGCTTTCATATATTATTTCTCCGGTTTATCTTGGCGCTCCATTCATTTCACAAATAAAGACACTACGATATGAAACGCCTTAACCGCCGGTCTTTTTTGCAATCTGCCGCCCTTGCCGGGGCTTCCGTTGCCATTCCTGTTGCTGCGAATGCAAGCACTTCCCCGGCCATCCTTGAAAAAAAACCAAAATCTAAAATCAACCTCGGCTTTATCGGCGTAGGCTTGCGCGGGCAAAGCCATGTAGAACTCGCCCTGATGCGCGACGACTGCAATGTGTTCGCCATCGCCGACCCGCAGGCCGTTATGGTCAATTCCTGTTTGAAAATGTTTGACGATAAAGGCGTCAAACGACCCAAAGTATTCTCGAACGGCGATTACGACTACTTGGAACTGCTGAAAGAGAAAGATATAGACGCGGTGGTGATTTCTTCTCCCTGGGAATGGCATACCCAGCAAGCGGTTGCGGCCATGCAAGCCGGAAAATACGTTGGCACGGAAGTTTGCGGCGCGTTTTCTTTGGACGAATGTTGGCAATTGGTGAATACCCACGAAGCAACCGGGGTACACCTCATGTTTTTAGAAAACGTATGCTACCGGCGCGACGTGATGGCGGTGCTCCAAATGGTGCGCGAAGGTTTATTCGGCGAATTGCTCCACTTTGAATGCGGGTATCAGCACGATTTGCGGGAAGTGAAATTCAACGACGGCATCAACCCTTATGGCGGCGGGGTGGAATTTGGCGAAAAAGGCTTCCACGAAGCCAAATGGCGCACCAAACATTCCGTGGCCCGAAACGGCGATCTCTATCCCACCCACGGCATCGGGCCGGTAGCCATGTACGCGAACATCAACCGCGGCAACCGCTTGGTTTACCTGACTTCCACATCGTCTAAATCTGTGGGGCTGCACGATTACATCGTCAACCACCCTAAAGGAGGCGAGTCGCACCCTAATGCCAAAGTTAAGTTCAAATTGGGCGATGTGGTCACCACCGTGATCAAAACAGCGAACGAAGAATCCATCATCATTTCCCACGATACCAACCTGCCGCGCCCCTATTCCTTGGGATTCCGCGTGCAGGGCACCAAAGGCATCTGGATGGATCTCAATCAAAGTCTGATGATTGAAGGGCAAACCAAAGCCCACCAATGGGAAAAAGCCCAAACCTGGTTAGACAAATACGACCACCCGCTCTGGAAACGCTACGGCGCCGACGCCGAGACTGCCGGGCATGGCGGCATGGACTTTTTTGTATTCCACCACTTTGTCGAGTGTGTGAAGCGCAACATTGCACCGCAAATGGACGTATACGACGCCGCTACCTGGTTAGCCATCACGCCGCTGTCGGAGGCCTCCATCTCCATGAGCAGCGCCCCACAATACTTCCCCGATTTTACGCGGGGACGGTGGATAGGCCGGAAGCCGAATTTTGCATTTGGGGAAGAGTTTTGATATCAGTGCTCAAGCGCCTCTTCCTTATGCGCCTCCCTCAATTTTTGCTGGATGTCGGCAGGTACTGCATTGTATTCAGCAAATTGCGTATGGAACTTCGCTTTGCCCTGCGACAGGGAACGCAGCGTAGAGGAATATTTGTACAATTCTGCCAGTGGTATCCGAGCCATGACCTTCTGGTAATGCCCTTCTGAACCCATGCCCTGAATGATGGCGCGGCGTGTTTGCAGGTCGCCCATTACATCGCCCATGACGTCGTCGGCGCAGAGGATTTCCACGTCGTAAATGGGTTCGAGCAATTGTGGTGCAGCTTCGCCGAACGCTTCTTTAAACGCCATTGTACTGGCCAGCATGAACGCCATGTCGTTGGAATCCACGGGGTGCATTTTGCCGTCGTAGACGCTCACGCGAATGTCCTGGCAGTTGGAACCGGTCAGCGGCCCTTCTTCCATTTTATTCATAATCCCCTTTTTGATGGCATTTGAAAACTTGGCGTCAATGGAGCCGCCAACGATGCACCAGTAGAAAGCGAGTTTGCCGCCCCAGGGCAGTTCTTCCACGTCCTTGTTTCGGACGCTGAGGCCGGCGGGATCGGCCATGCCATCGTGGTAAGGTTCGATGCGAATATGAACTTCGGCAAACTGACCGGCGCCTCCGGTTTGTTTTTTATGGCGATACATGGTATTGGCCTCTTTGGTAATCGTTTCCCGGTAAGGGATACGCGGAGGCAGGAATTCCATCGTCACGTCATTCACCTTTTCAATGCGATAGCGGGTGATGTCGAGATGCAATTCGCCCTGGCCATGCAACAAGGTCTGTTTGAGCGTTTTGGATTGCTCCAACACTAAGGTCGGGTCTTCTTCGGCAATACCGATCAGCGCTTTCATCAACTTCTCCATGTCGTTTTTGCTCGGTGGCTGGATGGCAACGTGGATGCGCGATTCCGGGAAGTGGATCGGATCTATCTGGCGATCCGTTCCTTTGGTATTCAAGGTGTTGTTGGTGTGCGTATTTTTTAGTTTTACGGTAACGCCAATATCGCCGGCGCGCAACTCTTCCACGCTGTCGCGGTTTTTGCCATTTGCAATGTAAAGCTGGCCGAAGCGCTCCGAAGTCCGATTGCCGCTGCTGTTGTTCAATTCGTCGCCCGCTTTGAGGACGCCGGAATAGATTTTGAAATAAGAAACCAAACCGACCTTGGGCTCAGAAATGGTTTTAAAGATAAAAACTGTGGCCGGTCCGTCAGATTTACAAGCTAAAGTGCCCCCGCCGACAAGCGCTGCATCAGGCCGATCAGCAGGCGAAGGGCAAACGTCGTTGATGAAGCCCATGATGCGGCCACTGCCCATGTTTTGCGTTGCCGAGCAACAAAAAACCGGTACAATCTGTTGGTGCGCAATGGCTAAGCGAAGGCCGAAAGTCAAGTCCTCTTCAGAAAGGGTACCCTCTTCAAAGAATTTTTCCATCAGTCCTTCTTCGTTTTCCGCCGCCGCCTCTACTAAGGCATTGTGCATTTCCATGGCGCGGTCTTTTTCAGAAGCGGGAATGTCTTTCTTTTCGGGTTTACCGCCGCTGGCAGGAAATACGTACATCACCATGCGCAGGGCATCTATAATGGCATTGAAGCCTTTGCCCTGGTTGACGGGATATTGAACCGGAACTACTTTGGCGCCAAAACGCGCGCGCGCCTGCTCTAAGGTTGTCTCGAAATCGGCTTTTTCGTGATCAAGTTGATTGACGACAAAAACGGCGGGTGTTTTAAATGTTTCGATATATTCCCAGATGATTTCCGTGCCGACCTCAACGCCCTGCTTTGCGTTAAGCATCATCACCGCAGTGTCGCCTACCTTGAGTGCCGCTACGATTTCGCCAACAAAATCGTCTAATCCCGGGGTATCTATAATGTTGATTTTAGAATCCTTCCAATTTGCATGAAGCAGGGTGCTGAAAATCGAGCTGCCACGCTCCTGTTCGATGCTGGTGTAATCGGAAATGGTATTTCCTTCTTCCACTGTGCCCCGGCGGCTGATGGCTTTCGCCTCATAAAGCATCGTTTCTGCAAAGGTCGTCTTTCCTGAACCGGAATGTCCCAACAGTACCACATTTCGAATGTTTCTGGTGTCAAAGCTCATACGGAACTCGTTTTATGGATTTGGTTAGACAATAATCTTTCCTGACTGAATTTTGCCTAATGATAAAATGATATTTTAACTTGAGCAAGTTTTTGGCAACGAAATTGTGAACACAAATCTTTTTTTATATGAAAGAGGTCAAGTACTGTTTTGTAAACGGCGAACTGAGTGCTGTTGCCGAAGCCAATATCGGCGTCAGCGACCTGGCCCTGTTGCGCGGATATGGCGTTTTCGATTTCTTAGCTGTACGGCAGGGAACGCCCCTTTTCCTCGACGACTACTTAATGCGGTTCCAACGGTCGGCGGGCATACTGGGGTTGCCGCTTCCTTTTCCTTTAGCAACGCTCCGCGATATGGTCGGGGCGCTCGTTGAAGCGAACGGCCTCGAAGATGCCGGCATTCGATTGGTGCTTACCGGAGGGTATTCAGAAGACGGGTATGCGCCTGCTTCGCCCAACCTCATCATTTTAGAGCATTATTTGCCGCCGAAGAGCGAAAGTGTCTGGAATCAGGGGATTAAAATGCTCAGCCATGCCCATCAGCGCGAATTGCCGGAAGCCAAAAGCATCAATTACCTCACGGGGATTCAACTGCTGGATCGGCTGAAAAAAGAAGGCGCCGCAGAAGCTTTGTTCCACGACGACGGCTGGGTTCGGGAGTCTGCCCGCTCTAATTTTTTCATCGTTACCGATCAGGGGAAGTTAATCACCCCGGAAAAAAAGATCCTGCACGGCATTACGCGGCAGCGAATTTTGCAATCGGCAGGTTATCTTATTGATATTGAAACCAGAGAGCTTGCGCTAACAGAGGTTTATGCGGCCCGGGAAGCATTTATCACCAGTACGACAAAAGGGAATCTCCCTGTGGTACAGGTAGACGACCACCTGATTGGCAATGGCAAACCGGGGCCTGTTTCAAAAGCAATTTCAGACTTATTGGATAACCAAATTGTTACGTATATTGGGGCAAGAGCGGGCGTCGTTTGAAGGATAATGTCGCCCATGTATCAAACGCTAAAGACTAAATGGATAGACCATATTTATACCCGACTTTGCTATGCTGAAAAATAGTTCAACAATCCTTTTTTTGCTGTTTTTTATACATGCCTCCACTGCCCAAAGCGATGCAATGGCGGCTGTTTCCAGTTTGACGTCTGCCCCGCTCACCTACTACCAGCATATCAAGCCAATCATTGACCAACATTGTGTGGGATGCCATGACGAAGGGCAATCGGCGCCATTTCTGCTGACGACTTACGAGGCTGTGGAAAAACGCGCCCATTTTATCCAGATGGCCGTTGAATCGCGCTACATGCCGCCCTGGCATGCCGATCCGGCATTTCGTACCTTTCACAATGAAAATCGCCTGAGTGATGCCGAGATTCAACTGATCACCGATTGGGTTAGCGGGGGTGCAAAGCGCGGTAACCCCTCGAAAAAAGCAGCGCAGGCTGTGGTAAACCTGCCCCCTGCGCTCAGGGAGCCGGATATGCGCCTGACCATGCAAAAGCCTTTTATCATACCCGGCGACAACAGCGAACAATTCCGGATTTTTGTGATTCCCACGGATACCGAAGAAGAATTATATGTGCGCGGCATCGGTTTCCACCCGAAAAACTTGCGCCTGGCGCACCATGCCCGCCTGATGCTTGACACCACCAACCTGCTGCGGGCCGATGACGGCGCAGTAGCCGGCGACCCTAATACAGCGTTCACACAGCAGCACGTCAAAATGTCGGAGGAGTTCTGGCACGGCTGGGTGCCCGGCAATTTCCCGATCCTCTATCCGCCTGGATTTGGCAAACGCCTGCCCAAAAACGCCGACATTATTCTGAACATGCACTACTCCCCTACCCCAAAACCGGAATCCGACCAGTCGTCTGTCAGCCTGTACCTGTGCCGCGAAAAGCCCCGCCGCTTCGTAAAAACCTTCGCACTTGGGGAGCAATGGATTACCAATCAGCCTTTTGTAATCCCGGCCAATTCAGAAATCAAGTTCTACATGCGTTCCCCGATGCTCCCCACCGATTTATCGCTGTCCACCGTCATGCCGCACATGCACCTGCTGGGGAAAAGTTTCAAAGCCTACGCCATTACGCCGAAAGGCGAACTCATTCCGCTCATCCACATTCCGGTTTGGGACTTCAAATGGCAAATGATTTACCAGTTTGACAAATTACTCAAATTGCCCAAAGGCTCGGTCATTTATGCAGAGGCGGTATTTGACAATACAACTGGCAACAACCTGAATCCCAATTTCCCACCCAAAGACGTGACTTACGGTTGGGGAACTAAGGACGAGATGATGAATTTAATTTTCGAATACTTAGACTACGAAGAGGGGGATGAAACGTTGAATTTGTTTGAGAACAACTAATTTTTTCACTCAAAACTATAAAGTTATGAAAAACGTACTACTCATTGCTGTTCTGGCTTGCACAGGTTGGTTACAGGCGCAAACGAATGCTGCCATGAACAACAGCCTGCGCGACGACATCAACAGCGGAAATTTTGAGCCTTCTGCCTACCGCATCATTTACGGGGTTCCGCAGGAATCCGGCACAGTTCAGGGCGATGTGTATTTAGACGCAGACTGGCAAAAAGCGGATGTTTGGTTTTATCCGGAAGTGGTAGCCCGGTACGATCCGAAAGCTTCGGATAAAGTATCTAACCTCCCGGTTCGCATTGACTTAGGCAACCAATATGTCGAATTCAAATTGCCGGAAGGCGTAAAAGCCATCGAAGCAGCTTCGATTAAAAAAATTGAGTTGCAGGGTTCGGGCGGTGTTCGCACCTTCGTCAATACCCGGCAGTATGGCTCCGCTAAAGAGATGCCGGGCTTTGCAGAAATGCTTTCTGATGGCAAAATCACCATCGTGAAATACACAAAATTATGGCTGAAACAACCGACCTACAATGTGGCCCTGAATGTAGGCGAACGGGATGCCAAACTGATCAAACAAAAAGACTACTACCTCGTCCATGAAAAAAACGGCGCTTTTTCAATGGATAAATTCAAACCAGGTACCGGTTCGTTGAAAAAAATCACAAAAAGCAAAGCCAAAAAGGTAGAAGCTTTCATCAACGACAAAGGGTTGGATCCTAAAAACGATGCGGATCTGGTGAAGATTCTGGCTTATTACAACGGTTTGTCATAAGTAGTGTCTGCCTTTATAGTCCGATAGCTGCGTTATGTTTGGCCCCAAAATCGGTCATTTACGCGAGTAAACTCCCGTTTTTGGGGCCAAACATGCCTTGCTCTCGAACTCTAAAGAACAGACACCAAACTAAATGACAAACCCTATGTATTGCTTACTTGCAAATTTGCCCCTTGCCCCTTGCCTCTTGCCTTTTGCCCCTTGCTTCTTACTCCTTCAGACTGCCAAATGGGCGATCATATCCGCCGTCATTCCCACCAAATCATAGTCGTGCTTCCAGCCCCAATCGGCACGGGCCAAAGAATCATCAATACTTTCCGCCCAGGATTCAGCGATGCCTTGCCGGAAATCTGGCTTGTAATGAACGACAAAAGCCGGATAATGCTTCCGGATTTCGGCAGCCAATTCAGCTGGCGTAAAACTCATCCCGGCTAAATTATAGCTGTTGCGCACCGTAATCTGTTTAGCCGGCGCTTCCATAATCTCTAAAGTAGCCCGAATCGCATCCGGCATATAAAGCATGGGCAACCGGGTTTCCGCTTTCAGAAAACAGGTATAAGGTTCGTTTTTTACTGCGTAGTGAAAAATTTCCACCGCATAATCTGTTGTACCTCCGCCAGGCATGGATTCATAGCCGATAATGCCCGGATAGCGCAGGGAACGCACATCCACCCCAAATTTCTGGTGGTAATACTGGCACCAGTTTTCCCCGGCAGCTTTGCTGATGCCGTAGACCGTTTCCGGGTGCAGCGGCGTATTCTGCGGCGCATTATGCTTAGGGGTATCGCCGCCAAAAACAGCGATGGTGCTGGGAAAAAACAGCTTTAGTTTATACTCCCGGGATGCTTCCAGTACATTAAACAAACCATTGATGTTGATGTCCCAGGCATGGCGGGGATCCAGTTCGCCTTTTGCAGAAAGAATGGCCGCTAAGTGGTAAATCTGGGTAACCTGGTATTTGCGGATGATGCGCACCAATTGTTGTGCATCTAAAATATCCAGCAATTCAAAAGGGTCGCTATCCCCGATCTCCAGGGGAATGCGGATGTCAGAAGCGATGACATTTTCCTGCCCGTATATATTTCGCAGCGCAACAGTCAGCACAGAGCCAATCTGCCCGTTTGCACCGACAATCAGGATTTTTTCTTTTCGCATACAATTATGCTGTTTTGGTTAGGACCAACTCGCGGAACGAGCTAAGAACGCCGAAAAATACTAAGTTTCTGCAAGTGGCGCAGCGGAATCTTTCTGAATCAGCAATCAAAAGGGATAGTCCGGGATTGCATCCTGCAATTCCCACGATTCCGTTTCGTAGTCCATCCGGCAACAGTAAGCTGCAATCCCGTTGACTGCCAATAGATAAGGGACGCGCAAAGGCAAATTATAAGCGGCAAGCTGGCGAAACGTCGCTTCGCTGATTTTCACCTGCGGCGCTTTGCATTCTACCAAAAGGAAAGGGCGCATGTCCGGATCGTACACCAGCACATCGCAGCGCTTGGATAAAGTATTGACGCGCAGGCTTTTTTCGATTTTTATTCGATTTTTATTGTAGCGCTTTTCTTCAAGCAAGTACAACACAGCTAATTGCCGCACCATCTCTTCCGGTTGCAAAACCAGCCATTTTTTTCGAATGGGGTCATAAATCGCAGCACCCTCTGCGCTTTGGCGCAATTGGAGCAGGCTTTTAAATCGCATCAGGGACAGGTCCATTCAATCAAGTTTCAACTGGAATGATCGGCCACAATGAGCCATTTCCCTTTAATTTTTTTCCATTTATCGAATCAACGTAGAACTACCCGTGAATACCTCGCGGTTGCCATCTTCAAATTCAACTTCAAGGCGCCAGATGTATACGCCGCCATTCAATGGTTTCCCGTGATAAGAGCCATCCCAGCCAATAAGGGGATCGTTGACTTCAAAATCCCGCGCTTCAAAAAGCAATTCGCCCCAACGGTCGTAAACACTGAACTGCCGTACCTGAACGCCCGCTTTACCATGTACCAGCAGGCGGTCGTTGGCGCTGTTGCCATTGGGCGTAAAGCCGGTTGGAACAAATACCGGATTGCTTTTTCTGGCGAAAACGGTAATGATGTCTTCGTCGTAACATCCGTTTTCGTCCGTCACCCGCAGCGTAAAACTGGTTTGGTAAGGCACATTGGCGGATGGCGTAGCGCAGTCAATACAACTGAGCAGGGTCGTATCTCCCGGATACCAGGAATAGCCCAAAGCCCCTGCGCCTCCGCTAATCTGCGCTTCCAACCGCACCTCAAAACCATAATTCAGCGTAATGTCGTCGCCAAGGTCCACCACCAGCGGATCGGGCTCTTCTACCTGAATGCCTGACTGAGCAAACAGGCAACCTTTCGCATCAAGCACATATACATTGTAAGTTCCGGCTTCAAGGCCGATGAGGGTGCTACTCCCCCTGAAATCCCGCCCATCGAGGCTGTACCGGTAGGAAGGCGTGCCGCCGGTCGTAATCGCCACAATACTGCCATCGCCTTCGCCATAGCAGGTAACGGGCTTGGAAGTAAAGTTTGCCGTTAAAGGAGCTTCGGATTGCAAGACCTCTGCTGTTTCCACAATCTGGCAGCCGCTCGCATCAGTGATAGCCAACTCGTAGGTTCCCGCCGGTATACTTTCCAAAACGGGCGTATTCGCCCCGGTTGACCATAAATAAGCATAAGGTTGAACGCCGCCGGTCACATTAGAACTGACCGTGCCCGTTGAAGCCCCGTAACAATCTACAGGAATCGGGTCAATTTCAGCCCGAAGCGCTGCCGGTTCGGTAAGGGTTGTTTCCGCAATGGTGAGACAGCCGTTGGCATCGGTCACGCTCAGGCGATAGACCCCCGCCTGCAAATTGGACAAATCGGTTGTCCCGGCGCCCGTGTTCCACAAATAATTATAAGGCGGCGTGCCACCGGACACCTGCGACTGCGTTGAGCCGGTGCCGTCGTCTGCGCAAATCAGATTCGCGCCTGAAGCCTGAACAGCCAACGCCGTGGGTTGAGCAATACCGGCAGCAGCGATGGCGGTGCAACCTCCGCTATCCGTTACGGTTACGGAGTACTGACCCGCCCGCAAACCCGTCGGATTGGCCGTTTGTGGAATATCCGGTGCGCTCCAGGTGTAGACAAAATTGCCGTTGCCGCCGGTAGCCACAACATTGATACTGCCATCGTTGCCATTGAAACAGCGCACATCCGAAGGTGTCGCCACTAAAGAAATTGGAGGGGTACCCCCAATGCTGACGGAAGTCGTAATCGTACAATTATTTGCATCAGCAACCGTAACGCTAAAGGTTCCTGTGTTCAGTCCGTTTGCAACCTGGGTTTGTTGTGCGATCGGATCACTCCAGGCATACGCATAAGGCGGGGTTCCGCCCGAAGGCGTTACGGTCGCTGTGCCATCGGGTTGGCCTAAGCAGGAAACTAAGGTGGAAGCAGCCGTCGCCGTCACCGGTGAAGGTTGTGCAATTGAAGTAATTGAAGTCGTTTGGCAACCATTGCCATCGGTAACGGTAACCCCGATATTCCCTGCCGGAAGATTCGTCACGATCGCGCCCTGGCTGCCGTTCGCCCACTGGTAGGTGTAGTTGCCTGCGCCACCGGAAGCGGTAGCGGTCACCATCCCGGAATTGTTGTTAAAACAGGTGAGGTCGGAGGGTAACAAGACCAATTGCAGGGCGGTTGCCTGTTCCACTGCGACGCTGGCAACAGCCTGACAGCCGTTGGCGTCAGAAACCGTCACGGTGGCGCTTCCGGCAGCCAGCCCCGTGGCCGTTGCCCCGTTTTGACCGGAAGACCAGGTATAAGTATAGCCCCCGGCGCCACCGGTCGCCAGTACGGTAGCCGTAGCATCGTTTCCTCCAAAACAAGTAGCCGATGTTGTACTGGTTGAAAGCGCAACCGGGGTCGGATCTGTCAAATCGAAAGCAATTTCGGCAACGCAGGAATTGGCATCGGTTACGGTTACGGTGTAACTACCTTCTGCCAGGTTATTGCGCACGGGCGCTGCCGCAGCTCCGTTATCACTCCAGGTGAACTGATACCCCGGTGTGCCACCGCTTGCGGTCAGGGTTGCCGTACCATCAGCAGCGTCGGTACACAAAGGCGCCTGGGTTATAAACTGTACGTCGAGCGCAGTTGGAGCGCTAATACTGACCTGTGCGGTGTCGCGGCAGGAATATTCATCGGTGACGACTACTGCGTAACTGCCCTCGAAAAGTTGTGACACCAGATCGGATGCCCCGACCAGGAATCCGGATGCACTATCTATCCAGGCGTAAGAAAAATTACCCGATCCGCCGGAAGCTGCCACAGAGGCCGTTCCATCGGGCAGGTTATTGCAGGTAGCGTCCTGTGCCTGAACGGAGAGCACAATATCCGGATTTTGCGTTACATCAGCCAAAGCATTGGTGGTGCAGCCATTGGCATCAGCAACCGTTACGTTATATGATCCGGCGGTTAGCTGGAAAGCAGTATCGGTGCGCTGATTCTCGGCAAGGGCATCCCAAAAGTATTCGTAGGGTAAAGTTCCTCCGGTTGCCGTAGCAATGGCGACGCCATTCCTCCCGCCAAAACAGCTTACTAATTGTGTTGTTGTTTGCGCGCCCAAAACCTCCGGTTCAGTCAGGGCAATCGAGCGTGTGGTGACACAGCCGTTGCCATCGGTAATAACAACATTGTGGTCGCCCGCTGAAAGCCCGTCTGCAATGGCGTCTACATCTCCATTGTCCCAGACAAAGCCAAATGGCGCCGTGCCTCCGTTCACCGTGGCTTCCGCAACGCCATCGCTTTGCCCGTTACAGGAAATCAGGTTGGTTTGAACCATCTGTACATCCAAAGCCTGGGGTTCGCCAATGGTTAACTGAACGGAACCCGTGCAGCCGTTTGCATCCACGGCCAAGGCAACATAATTCCCCGCAGCCAATCCGCTGAAAGCGCCGGTAGCGTTATTCACGCCATCTAATTCATACATAAACGGCCCGCCGCTTCCACCGGAAGCCGAAACCATAGTCAGGCCATCGGAAGCCCCGTGGCAGGTAGCATCTGTGACCTGATTGACCGTTAATGCCGGCGGCATACAGTCCGGAGTCGTACAAGTCAATGAAGTTTCAGGCCCCGGGCATTCGCCAATAGCGCGTACGCTGATATTGACTGATTGAGACAGTGCAAGCCCGGTGATGGTATGGGAAAGTATATCGCTTGGCGCCATCCAGGGGCCGCCGTTGATGCTTATTTCGTATCCTGTTGCAGCAGTTACTTCCGGCCAAAAAGCGGCAACGCTGCTCTCCGTAATCGTGCCGCAGGAGGCTAAGGGCGCCTCCAGGTCAGGAATAATTTCCAACATAATGGAATCCGAAACGGAACAACCATAGGAATCGGTTGCCGTCATCACATAAGTGGTGGTCTGATCCGGCGTCGCAACCGGATTCGGACAATCCGAACAACTCAAACCCGCCTGGGGCGACCAGCTATAATTAATTTCATACACGGGGTTAAAACAGATCGTCCAGCTATGCAGGGTTCCCGTGAAACCATTGGCGTCGTCTATAACTTGTAACCGCCAGGTTCCATTAGTTGCTTTGTTTGCGCCATCCCATAAATCAGACCAGACTCCTTCAGGCGCCCAGTTACCGGTAAAAGGCACAGCGGTGGGGGGAGCAAAAGGCCCCGGAGAATTGATGGGCACCGTCGCTTCTTCTGTAAAACAGGTATTGAGGTAAAAATCCATAGTGCCGCCATTGCCGCCATTGCCGCCATTGTCAGTAGTCAATTCTATGAACTGGCCGTCGGGTCCTATCAAAAAAATGTCCATATCGTCAATCCAGCGGTGAGAAAGGCTGTCAATACAAACAGACTTGATCACACCGGGACCCAGGATCGGCGGAATTACGCCAAAGACCTGTATATCAGAAAAATAAGAAACATTGGTTTGGTTGATCGGCACAGCATTGTTGTTGGTAAACGCGGGTGGCGGCGGTAAAGGCACCGGAAGTGTACCATCCAACTGAATGGCGTTGTCTTCACAAAAGCGCTGGTCAAGTCCAAGATCAGCCGGCACCAATGGATTGTCCCGTATTGGAATAATGATGGTATCCCGGGTGCAAACGTCTCTTCTGATGTCGAGGATAAGGGTTTCCGTGCCTTCCACTAAGCCGTCTTCAAAGGCAATGATGGGAATAGAGATGGAGTTGCTCCCTGCCGGAATAATCAAATCGTTTGGGATTAATTGGTAATCTACTCCGTTGGTTGCCGTGCCCAGCACATTAAATTCAACGGGATAGTCGGATTCCACCTCGACTGGCAAAGTAAACGTCAGCGTACCCTCTGAACATCCTTCCGCTACGGAGCCATCAAGGCTGACCGTGGTTGCTTTGACATCAAGCGACCCGGTTCCAAAACTTTTTGCTTCCAGAAATACGCCGGAATCAAAAGCTCCATCAGAAATATCAGAAATGATCAACTTAATGGTATAGACATTACAGGGGATCACAATAGCCTCTGCAGTAAATACGTCGGTAAACCCGTCATAAACGGGTTGGACTGCACTTCCATCGTTATCGTTGTAAAACTGGCTGAATCCTAAGTTGCCCAGCGGCGGCAGGCAGTTGGGTTCACTTCCATTAGCGCCTACGTCGCCGGAGTTAACATTGTTGATCCGAACGGGCAGGTTGGTGCCGGGAATCAAAGCAATATTAGCGCCATTGTTTTGATAAGGTCCGTTAATGCCGGGGCCACTAATGAAAAATCCAAAAATATCATTGAAATCGCTGCAAACGTATTCCGGATATTCTTCCGAGCCAAAGGCATACCGAAAGCGCAGGGTGTCTGATGTGGGGATGAAAGTAATGGTGTATTTGGCCATGTCAAATGTCGCATTCCCGCCCGCAATCGTGGCCATATCCGGATCTGTCACGGACTCAAAGCTGCTGCCTTCCGAGGCGAATACGCTGCCATTCGACTCTACGCCAACGTCTGTACCCTGCGTAACCGCTGAACCCGTCGTCATCACAATCCCCCGGTCAATGCCGATATGGGGTGTACCATTTTTAAAAAAACCAACCGACTTATTTACGCCCTGGTACGTGACACTGAGTACCTCGACCCCTTCTCCCAAAAAAACATTGGTGATCAGATTCTGAGGGGTGTAAGGTGCACTATTGGAAACCTCCAACGGTTGTGCCCTGGAGAGGCTCCAGGATAAAAGAGGTAGCAAAGCAAAGAGTAGTCGTCTGTAGTTGTAGATTTTCATCATTGTGTATTGGTTATGCCATGTCGGGAATGGCGCTGCGCGATAAAGTCGGCTAAAAATAGAACCTCAAACGGACAATAAGCGGCAATTGCGTCCGCTTATTTTGCAAAATAGCCGTTAACGTACAAAAAGAGGCTTTGCACAACTAAATTGCTGCCTGAACTCCAACCTTACATCGGTGTTTTTATGGTCTGTAATCCGGCTGAAGCCCCTCTTTATCTAAATTAATCGAACCCTTGCAACGGAATACCTAACTTTCGCATTCTTAAGAAAACAATTCACTATGGCTCAATTTTTCAAGTTTTTACTGGCATCCTGCCTTGGCGTCCTGATCGCTTCGGCAGTTGTTTTTTTTGGTGCTATTGCAATCATCGGAGCAATGGCCAGCCAGGGAAACACCCCGAAGCCGGTATCTGATAACTCCGTACTCCGGATTACATTCGACAATGTGATTCCTGAAAAGACCAATAACTTAGAAATGGATCCGTTCGATTTTTCGAACGACCATATCCTTGGGGTACACGACATCATCAAATCCATAGAACACGCCAAAACTGATGACCGGATCAAAGGCATTCTGATAGAAGCCGACAACGTAACTGCGGGTTTCACGACTGCCGGCGCCGTTCGCAGGGCATTAGCCGATTTCAAAAGCAGTGGCAAGTTCATTATCGCCTATTCCGATTATTACACCCAGGGCGCCTACTATATGGTCTCTGTCGCCGATGAAATTTATGTAAATCCGCTCGGCATGGTGGACTTTAGAGGATTTGCCGCCCAGGTTCCATTTTTTAAAGACATGCTGGATCGCCTCGGCGTCAGTATGCAGATTTTTTATGCAGGCAAGTTCAAAAGTGCGACCGAACCTTACCGCCGCAACAACATGTCCGACGAAAACAAACTGCAATTGCGGGAGTACCTCAACGAATTATACGCGGTGATGCTCACCGACATCAGCCAGTCGAGGGGGGTCAGCGTGGCCGATTTGCGAAAAGCCGCAGACAGCTACGCCGCAAATGACCCGGAAGCCGCCGTAAAATTAGACCTGGTAGACGCCGTCGGATACCGCGATGACGCTCTCCAGGACATCCGCGAACGCCTTGGCTTAGAAAGCGATAAATCCATCAAAACCATCTCTTTGGAAGACTATTCCCGCAGCGTTGGCGGTTCGGGCAGTGGAAGCGATAAAATTGCAGTCGTTTACGCTGAAGGCACTATCTTAGACGGAAAAGGAGATTTGGGTTCGGTTGGAAGCGAACGTTATACTAAAATCATCAATAAAATCCGGAAAGACGACAACATCAAGGCCGTCGTCCTGCGCATCAACTCGCCTGGTGGCAGCGCAATGGCTTCCGAAAACATCTGGCGCGAACTCAGTCTGCTGCGCGAAACGGATAAACCGGTCATTGCCTCTATGGGCGATTACGCCGCCTCGGGTGGGTATTACATCGCATGTATGGCCGACTCCATTTTTGCTGAACCAACAACCCTGACCGGCTCCATCGGAGTGTTCAACATCATCCCAAGTGCTCAAAAAATGCTGGCAGACAAAGCTGGCATCCGATTCGATACCGTAAAAACCGGGCGTTATGCCACCGGAATCTCGCCATTCTACGACTTGTCGGAAGACGAAAAACAAATCATCCAGCGCCGGACAGATCAAACCTACGATGTGTTCCTGCGCCGGGTAGCAGAAGGCAGAAAAATGGATAAAGCCAAAGTACACGAAATTGCTCAGGGTCGTGTTTGGACGGGCATTACGGCGGATAAAATCGGCTTGGTAGACGAAATCGGCGGCTTAAAAAATGCCATCGAAACCGCCGCACGAATGGCCGGCCTTGAATCCTATCGCATCTCGGAATATCCGCAAACCAAAGAACCGATCGAACAATTCTTTGACCGCTTTATGGACGAAGAAGAACCTTATTCAAAAGTTTTATTGCGCAAACAATTGGGCGCGTGGTATCCATACTACCGCTATTTTGAAGACATTCAGAACTCGCAGGGGATGCAGGCGCGCCTGCCATTTGTTTTGCAGTTTCAATAATCGTTCTCTTTAAGAGAAACGAAGGGCAAGTTTGCAAGGGGCAAAAGGCAAGTAGGCTATTCCAAATTTGCAAACTTGCCCATTGCCCTTTAAACTTACTCCTTCAAACTCCCGATCATCTCCTCCGGCCTCACCCACTCATCAAATTGCTCCGCCGTGAGTAAGCCCAACTCAATACCCGCTTCTTTCAGGGTTTTATTGCCTTTGTGCGCCGTTTTGGCAATTTTGGCCGCATTGTCATAACCAATTTTTGTATTGAGCGCGGTCACCAGCATGAGGGAGTTTTCCAGATGGCGCTGGATGACCGGTAAATTAGGCTCGATGCCGACTGCACAATTGTCGTTGAAAGAAACGCAGGCGTCGCCCAGCAGTCGCGCCGATTGTAAAACATTGGCTGCGATGAGCGGCTTAAATACATTGAGTTCGAAATGGCCATTAATGCCGCCAATGGAAACCGCCACGTCGTTGCCGATTACCTGTGCGCACACCATCGTGAGGGCTTCAGGCTGGGTCGGATTTACTTTGCCGGGCATGATGGACGAACCGGGTTCGTTGTCCGGAATGACGATTTCGCCGATTCCGCAACGAGGCCCTGAACTGAGCATACGGATGTCATTGGCAATTTTCATCAGCGACACCGCCGAGCGTTTGAAAGCACCCGACAGTTCCACCATGGCGTCGTGGGCTGCTAAGGCTTCAAATTTATTAGGCGCTGTGATAAACGGGTAACCCGAAAACTCCGCAATCTTGGCGGCCACCAAGATGTCGTATCCAGCCGGCGTATTCAGCCCGGTGCCAACAGCAGTGCCGCCCAGCGCCAGTTCCCGCACCACTTCTAAGGCATTGCGCACCGCCCTCATACTGTTGTCAAGCTGCTGCACATACCCGGAAAATTCCTGTCCGAGCGTAAGCGGTGTAGCATCCATGAAGTGGGTGCGTCCGGTTTTTACAATGCGCATGAAAGCCGTTGCTTTTTCAGCTAAAGTATCCCGCAGTTTTTGCATCCCTGCCAGCGTGACTTCCACCGTTTGTTTATACGCGGCAATGTGCATGGCCGTAGGGAAGGTATCATTTGAAGACTGCGACTTGTTGACATCGTCGTTTGGGTGCAGCACTTTTTTTTCATCCGTGAGTGCGCCCCCTGACAAGACATGCGCACGATAAGCAACGACTTCGTTCACATTCATGTTGCTCTGCGTGCCCGAGCCGGTCTGCCAGATCACCAGCGGGAACTGATCGTCGAGCCGGCCTTCCAGAATTTCATCACATACCCGGGCAATCAGGTCGCGTTTTTCTGACGGCAATACCCCGAGTTCATGGTTGGCGTAAGCTGCTGCCTTTTTTAAATACGCAAAAGCATGAATGATTTCTCTGGGCATACTGGCTTCCGGGCCAATCCGGAAGTTGTTGCGCGAGCGCTCTGTTTGGGCGCCCCAGTACTTGTCGGCAGGCACATCTACCACCCCCATACTATCCCGTTCTTGTCTGTATTGCATGTTTTGTTTTTTTAGCTTTGAATAAGCAGGCAGCGGCGAAGGGCAAGCAATAAAAAAGCAAGCGCTGAAACACCACTGATTTCGCCGCCAAAAGTAAAACGAAAAATTAATAAATCATTCACTCTGCATTCTTCCGGAGCACGGGTAAACCAATTATATTTGGCGGCGTTTTAACCTTAACGCTTGTTTCCCACAGGGCCTTTTCGCAGGTCGCTTAAACGGGCGCTACCATTATCTAACCAAAAGCAATACAACTATGGCTTTTACACTTCCGGAACTTTCTTATGCTTATGACGCCCTTGAACCGCATATTGATGCGCGTACGATGGAGATTCACCACACGAAACACCATGCTGCATACACAACTAACCTAAATGCTGCCATCGCAGGTACGGAACTGGAAAAAATGACCATCGAAGAAATCATGGCTGGCATTTCCAAATACCCTGCTGCTGTTCGCAACAACGGGGGCGGTTTCTACAACCACAACCTTTTCTGGGCCATCATGTCGCCCGACAGCGAAGGAGAACCTTCTGCTCAAATGAATATCCACAAAGCGATCACACGGGATTTCGGCTCCTTCGAAGATTTCAAAAAAGAATTTACTGCCGCGGCCATGACGCGGTTCGGTTCAGGCTGGGCCTGGTTGTGCGTGGATAAAAACGATAAATTGTTCATTTGCTCTACTGCTAATCAGGATAATCCGCTGATGGATGTGGTTGATGCTGTTGGAACCCCAATTTTGGGGCTTGATGTTTGGGAACACGCTTATTACCTCAATTACCAAAACCGTCGTGCAGATTATGTTTCTGCTTTTTTCAGTGTTGTTGACTGGCACGCGGTGACCCAGCGTTATAACGATGCCAATCCCGGCGCTTCTAAATTTTAATTGACTACTGACCACATAAATATGGGGTAAGTATAAAAAAATATGCTTACCCCATGATTTTTTTTTTCAAAGCCCGCCCCCGTCCGAAACCTACACACAGGCATCTGGATACCTGCCTTTTACCTCGTTAACGCGCTCAACAAATAAGCCCTGTCCTGAAAGTTTCAGCTTATACCCTCCGTCTGCGCCTTGATATTTTGGTTAAAATTTCGTACTTTTGAAACGTCTATGATTCTTTGACAAGGCGATTCAGCAAAACTACCGATTTCCTCCTTCCGTACGAGCAATGTTATTGCAGACAGATTTGGGTTCATTTATGCACTGAAAACTACACGCACTTTGCATCCTGTTTTTTAACAGCTTGATGCAAGAGGCCAGAACTGACCCATTTTTTCATTTAAATACATCTCCCATGATCATTTTGTGCGTTTTGCTGCTGATTTTGCTCCTGTTTAACTTCGACATCGTAAAGACTTCCTGAAGGATGTTGGTCAGAAAACAGGGAATAATCACTACTGTACAACCGCCTACACTACTCAGCCAGGGAAATTTCAGAGCGACGCTACATGAATCAAATGCGTTAAATTATCCGTAGCAAAGAATTAGTAAGGGGCTTTCGCCAACAGGTGGAAGCCCCTTCTGTTTTTGTCTGTCTGTAAAGCTCAATATATTTATCTTAGCAGCAAATCTAAAAAAGCCTATGTCATTACTGCTCTACGGCGCCACGGGGTACACCGGGCAATTGATAGTTGAATACGCTGGCCAATACGGCCTCCAACCCATCCTTGCCGGGCGTTCCGAAGGGAAAGTGAAGGCATTGGCGGAGCGCTGGTCGTTGCCGTGGCGGGCAGGCGACCTGAACGACCCCGCCGCTTTGGATGCCATGCTGAAAGGCATAACGGTGGTGTTGCACGCCGCAGGCCCATTCCAACACACTGCAAAACCCATGCTGGAAGCGTGTCTGCGCAACCGCATTCATTATTTGGACATTACCGGGGAAATTGCCATTTTTGAAATGGCTGCCCGCATGGACAAACAGGCCAAAGCAGCAGGAGTTATGCTCCTGCCCGGCACGGGATTCGACGTAGTGCCAACCGATTGTTTAGCACTACACCTGAAAAACAAATTGCCGGACGCTACGCATTTGCAATTAGCATTCGCTTCCGGCGCCGGTTTGTCGCATGGCACCGCAACGACAATGGCTGAAAACCTTGGCGAAGGCGGCGCTGTTCGCCAGAACGGAAAAATCGTCAGGGTTCCAGCCCTGGGACATAAAACCATGACCGTGCCCTTCCCCGGTAAATCGCTTTTTGTGATGACCATTCCCTGGGGCGACGTTTCCACCGCTTTTTACAGCACCGGCATCCCGAATATTGAAACTTATACCGGCGTTTCGCCTGCTTCCTACAAATGGATCCGGCGGCAGCGCTATTTCAACTGGCTGCTGCGCATGACCTGGGTTCGAAATTTCGTCAAAAATCGCATCAAACGACGCCCCGCCGGTCCTTCGCCTGAAAAAAGGCAGCGGAGTTTTTCCTTAGTTTGGGGAAAAGTGACCAATGCCGAAGGTCAATCCGCAGCAGCTACCCTGCGCACCCCGGAAGGTTATACCCTGACCGCGTTGACGAGCTTGCTCATCGCAAAAAAAGTGCTGGATGGCAATGCCCCAATTGGTTTTCAAACCCCGGCCAAAGCTTATGGCGCGGATTTGATTTTGGAAATTGAGGGGGTGGAACGGGGTGATTTGTAAGAGGCAAGGGGCAAGTTTGCAAAGGGCAAGTTTGCAACAACGGACATCCCGAATTTTGAGGCGCCTTATGTTATTCCTGGCGTTTTTGGGCGCCATACGGGTGCAGCGCACCTAAAAATTTGTAGATATTGATCATATAGGTGCGTTTAGGTGCAGCGCACCGTGACAACGGTTGCACACACCAAGATTGCGGTGCGCTGCACCTGACTACCCCTTATTCCCGTGATTCTACAAATATTATTGGTGCGCTGCACCCTGCTCCCGCCATGCGGGACAAGTTTTGCAGGCAGGCTCTGAACTACAAAATTCGGGACGTCTATGTTGCCTCTTGCCAATTTGCCAACTTACCTTTTCGCTACTCCTTCTTCACATGCTGCGCCTGCGTTTGCAGGAGCCATGAAAAATCGGCGCTTTGCGGCGGCCCGGAGATGGTAATCAGGTTTCCCTTCGGATCAACAGAATCCCGAACAGCGATACCCGCCGAAAAATGGCACCCGGTACAGCTTTCCGTTGCAAAAATAGTCACCGAATCCGCTGCTGTAAATGTGGGATTGCCATAGCTCTCTTCCATCTGATAGGCCGGTTGATTTCCGATCTGGAAGTAGGTTTCCATCGTCATATTCGTGAGAAAAACAGGCGTTACATTGCCCCCCGGCTTGTTGAGCACACTGGCCACCCCATTGCCTGCGGGGGTCGGCGGCGTAGTTGGAGAAGTGGGCCATTGCGTATCTACCAATTCGTAATACTGCAAAACCGAATTCAATGCTGCAAGCCTTTTGGACGCCTGGGCATTTAACTCCCGCTTGGCTGGAGGAATCGGAATCATGCGACGGAGTTGGGAGCGGCGCAGGCCATTCGCATCCGGTTCTACGCAAAGATTCTGAGCGCAGGTTTCGCAACCGGGATCGTTGAAAGAGGGCTTTAAGTTAACAGTTTTACCACTCAGGGATTGTCCCGATACCTTCGGATCGGCTTCCAGGTTGTCTTTTTGCTCAAAAGTTGCCCAGATCCACTGCGGCGAAGAAGTCGTTTTCATGGCGATGTGCATCCCCACCATGCCCAACGTTGCTTTGATGTAGGTCGGATTTTGGGGAAATACAACAAAACAGGCGGGATCATTGGGGTTGGCGCTGATGGTATATTCTTTAGGATCAGGGATATAGCCTTCGATCGTTAAATAGCGGGACGCGATGTCTTTGTCCGGATCAATGACTTTCCAGGCAATTTTGATTTCAATGGCGCCAATGGCTTCTTCTCCATAAGTCCCGGCAGGGAAACTTACGACCTTCTTGTTTTTGTTGAACTCAATCTGCCCTTCTACATTGTACAACGTATTGGTAACGACATAGTTGAATTCAGTTTCATTCATCAAAACCTCATACATCACGAGGTTGCCGTTTTGATCCCAAAGTCCTCCGCCGAAAGCCTGATCCGATTCGTCGGCTTTATTGGAAGCCTCGTTGTGCTTGTTATTCCGAAAAAGCACCCTTAATGTTTTTTCCTTTGCATCTGCCGGAAGGTTGGTATGGCCACGAATGCCTGCATTGAGGTCCCGGTCATCGCCCCAGGGCGAGGGCTTACCCCCATCTGGTTTATAGACCTCGAAGCTTTCTTTCCAGCTACTCCATACCGGTAATCCTTCGTCCGACAATTTTGCTTTGGGTTTGCCATCCGGATGCATTGGCCAGTTCAAAGCCATAAATGTTTTCCAGGAAACCAAATCAAACAGCCGCTGTACGTCGTCAAATTTACCTTGTTGTTCCAATTCTGCTTTCAGGTTCATGTCTACATCACGCGGAATAATGGGCGTCGGGTGTTCGGGGAAGTCTAAGTAGCTCGTTTGCCCTTTGTTGCACTGAATATTGGGCAGCACAACTAAGGCAGCCAGGAATAGTAAGGCCAGCAGGCTTGACGCTGATGGACGGGGAAAAGTTGATTTCATGACTTAAGCGTTTTGATTTGAAAATATAATTTAATGGTGTCTGACTTAATAGTCCGCTGCGGTCGTTTCGACTCCGCTCAACGACCACAGCGGACTATTAAGTCAGACACTAATTCAGAAAACCTGTTCCAGCACCTTCTTTTTCAACAAAAACTGGAGCGCCAAAATGATATTGCGGTCTTTTTTATAACCCAATGGAGCCTTTCTAAAAGCGGCTACTACCTCTTTTGCAGATTGCGGAACGCCGCACGTTTCCAGAATAAAAGCTTCTTCTTTCCTGCTCAAAAAATATTTGGCATGAAGGTTATTCCGATTAGGCGCTTTTGCAGAAACCAATACCGTATGTGGGCTGAGGGTTACCAAATGGTGTCGCCGTTGCCAAAAAGTACTGTGCGGCCAGCGCTGTTCCTGCTGGTAAAAACGGGTTCGTATCTCTAAGTAGTTTTCGTACTCGCTCCGGACAAGGTATTCGTATTTTTCAAGCGCATTTGTTTTCCCATCGAGGTAATCGAGCGCGGTATAAGCCCCGAAAATGCCGAATTTCATGGCTTTAAAAATGCCTTGTGCTGACAAAGGATCAAACGTAGTCGCGGCGTCTCCAACAGCAATCCAGCCTTCCCCGCCAAGGGAATCTAAGTATTGGGAAGCAGCCGGCCAAACCTGAATATCGCCTGCTGATTGAGCCTGCTCCACCCGTTGCTGTGTGTGCGGTGCAGTCGTTAATCCCTGTTCCCATTTTTCAGCTTGCTGCCCGTTTTGTGGCGCCATATCTGAATCCGTCATAAAGGCTACCACCAATTTGTTGTCCGGGAGCAAGGCCGAATACCACCAGCCATTTTCACAAGCCTCCACCAACGTCGGCAGGTCAGCAGTGTGAGCCGAAAGTTCATAAAAACGCCAAATGCCCGTGAGGTTGTCAAACCGGACTTTCTGAGCGCCCATCCGGGAAGCGAAGTGAGCGGCCCTGCCCGATGCATCTACCACAAAAGCGGCTTGAATAGCTTCCACTTCCCCGGCGTTTCCAGTTATTTGAAAATGAAACAATCCGGGTCTCTTTTCTACCAATTTGGCGGAGGCTCCAAGTTGCACCAAAGCACCCCGCTGTTCCGCTTCCCGGATCAGAAAGTGGTTGAACCGGTTTTTGTCAATGCGCCAACCCGACGCACTGGTTTGAAATAAAAAATCGTTTTCGAGCAGTACCTCTTTGCCCCAGACCACGCAGGTACTGTGCGACATCAGGTGCGCTTCTTCCTGGAATTTTTCCCAAATCCCCAGTGGCGCCATCAGGTCGCGAATTTGTGGCGGCAGCGTTTCTCCGATTTTTTCACCTTGGCCATCTGATTTGTCAACGATCCGCACGCTCAGGTGTGGGGCGCGACTGAGGAGCATCAACGCGAGTGAAGTTCCGGCAGGACCGGCGCCCAAAATCAGGATGTCTGTTTTGGTCGGTTGCATTAATCCGGTTGTTTGACACAAAAGAAGGAAGCCACAACGCCAGCCGGGTGCAAACCACCGTCGCCACCGGGATGTGGAATCTGACGAATGACCGAACCGACGAAAGCAGGTACCTGGTTGACCCCGTTTTGCCAAGGGTTGACCATATAGCCTAAGTATTCGTAAATCCATTGATTGCCGCCGACCACGCCCTGGCCCTGAAAACGCACGGTGAACGGGTCGCCGTAATTGATGGAACCCGTCAGATCCAGTTGCCAGCCAGGCCCGTAAATCAAGCCGCTCAACTGGTTCGGCATGGGCGTTGGATCAATACGGATGGTTCCTTCGCCGAGTAACATGCTGTTCAAATCGGCAGACAAATCCGCGACGTTGTAGAAGCTGCGGTAGGACCATTTACCAATCCAAACCGATTGCAAACTATTGATAGACTTTATAGTATCTGTCATGGCTTTTTATTTAGTTTATCAAAATTCCGGCCATCGAGCAGCTTATACCGGGGATCATCTTCTGATACCACCACCACATACGGCGCGCCATTGCCCGGATCATTGTAGTTGTTGACCACAAACCCCAGTTCGCTCCAGGCCGTCACCATTTTAAAATCGCCGGCATTGGTTTGCGGAATGCCAAGCGACCAATCCCGCTGCTTGTATTGATAGGTCGTAGTTGTGCCTTCCTGCGTCACAAACTGGTAATACACCTGCATGGGCCGGTGCCAGGGCCACCACAGGGTTTCCATTTGCACCTGTTCCCGGTCAAAATTCAGGTTGATCATCGGATTGGGGTAAATTTCATTCCACTGTTCGTAGGTCACGTCTATCACCTGCGTTGAACACTCGTTAAAATCCGCCTGCCAGGGCAGCGCCATGTATTTGGTGAGATCGCCGGGTTGAAGCCCTTTTGAAATATCGCCGTCTAAGGTCAGCGCCGGCGGCTCAAACTGCTCCGTAAAGCCGGGCGTATCGCCTACGGTTTCGGAAGTGAGATTTGGCACGTACTGCGGGTTGATGCGAAGCCGGTATGGTTTTGCCCAGATCGAAGCGTTGCGCATGATCCAGCCCACTTCGCCACCGGGACAAAATGCGCCGCCCAACACATTGCTCAACACATTGACCGTAATGCGCATCCCATTGTCTTCGGGGTAAAGCAGAGAAGGCGTTTGAATGGCTGCACCGGAGCTACCGTCCCAATCCTCCTGCTTTTCGTTGATAAATTTGCCGATTGCCCATTGGCGGAGCAAAAAAAGCTGGGTGTCGGTGAGGCGCAAAAACTTTGAGACGAGGGTATTGCTAATCGGATTGTCGCCGGCAAGCAAAGGCATGAGTTCTTTGCTGAATTGGGCAAAATTCATCCCGCCTGCCGTTGATTCGCGGGGTAAATTCCACTCCGCCCTCTCATTATACAAGAGGTTTTCTTCCCCCGGTCTGCGAAGGGATTCGTAAATAAACTCCCTCATGCCGCGAAATTTGTCTTCTACGACCTTGCCATCAGGGCCGATTTTCGGAGGGATGGCGACTTTGTTTTGAGCGAAATCACCCCGGTCGCTGGTGTCGTGCGCGGCATTGGAAGACCCCAGAATTGCCGTCACCCATTGTATATTATAAGGTCGAACCAGAATGGGCCAAATGTCGCGCCAGAACAAGGGATAATAATTGGAGTTGTAAACTTTGTCGCTGAAATCGCGCCACAACTGCAACTGGTCCGGGCTGCCAACTTTTTCCGGCTGGTCAAATGTATCGGGCCGGCCATAGAGGTAGGTATTGGCTGCAAACTGGCGAATGTACAGGTCTTCCAGCACGTCGTTCATCGTGATCATGCTCACGATTTGAGGGGCATAAGCAGGATAAGCCACGATGACCCAGGCTGGATCCTGCACAACCTGGTAGCGCACCTGGTGGTCAGTTTCATCCAAAAACAACAGTTTTGCCGTTACCGGGCCATCGGACGTGTCGTCGAACCAGCCTTCGTTGTTGGCGTAGCTGCTGATGAACGGATCTTGCGGCCCGTTTTTGGTGGAACCGGAATTTCCGTGCCCCCCGCGAACGATCAGGCGAAAATGATCTTCTTCTTCAAGGATATTGATGTCGCCGAGGGTGTCTATGGAATTGGGATTTAACGGGGGCGGGAAATTTTGCGTGTACCCCGGATTTGCCCCTTTTTTAAAACTCGCGGCGCTTTGAAAGCCTGTTTTGCTTACGGTTTGCGGCCCCGGGTCAATGACTAAGTTTTGACGGGCATCCGGGTCGGTGACGGCTGCATTCCGCAAAGGATGATCTGAAGCGTACCCGTACTCGCCTTCTAATTGTTTGAACTGATACCAACTCGCTTTTTTGTTGGCTAACCAAACCGTCCATTCAATGTCAATCAGCTTGCCGGAAGTGCCCTGTCCAACTACAATGTCCCCTTTTTTAATTTCCCTGCCACCTGGATTTTTTTCATCATAAACATAGACTTTAAAACGGGCAGCCTGTCTTTTGATCAACCCGGAAGCGTCCCTGAATTCGTACGTGGTTTGTTCTTTTCCTCCGGGAATGGAGCCGTCCACATTGCACAAAATGGGCAAATCCCCCATTTTTTCCGGTGTGAGGCAAATCTGATCCGGACTGTTCCCAAGCCGGGCGATGCCGACCGCCGGGTGGATGCCGTAGCGGGTGTTAGGATCCGCAATTTTAGGCTCCGGCTGCGCTGTGATTGAATTTATCTTCGACATAATATTTATTTTTAATATATAAGTAGTAAAAGTGCCACTTCAAGTGTAAGAGTGTCAACTTAACGACCCGAACGACCCTGCAAGGGTCAAATTTGAATAGCCCCCGATGCAATCGGGGGAAAAGTGAAAGTGGTGAGGTGAACCAACCCCGAATGGGGTTGAATGCAGAAAATGGGGTGTGTCGGATTAACATTCAACCCCATTCGGGGTTGGGCGTTATCTTTCGCTCATCCCTGCCCCCCGATTGCATCGGGGGCTATTCACCTTCAACCACTTCGTGGTTATTACCCGTTAAGATGACGACATTGCACTTCAATTGACGCCCTCACTTGCTTCCGCTATCTGACTCAAAAGACGGACACGAATTATGCGTAGAACTTTAGCGACAAGCCCTCCAATTGCAAGTGATTGCCCGCGCCGTTCCGATCAGGCGTCATCACAACCAGCGTAACTTTAAAATCTTTTTGCCCTTTTGCCGCTAATTTGTGAACAGCGCTGGTCACGTCTATTTTAAAATCCCTGGGCGTATTGTGATGCACCGGACGCTGATCAAACAACCGCCTGTTCAACGGGGGTGGATCGCAGTGGCCGGGGCCTCCGATGCAATCCCCATGTCCAAATAGCGAGACATAGCCGGCAAAATGGTCGTTGTCCACAACGGGGGTGTTGATGTTGGCGTCGGGCTGGTTCAGAAAAACCCGGATGCCGTAGGAGCGGTTCGGCTGAATGACGCGGTGTAAACGCAGTTCTGCCCTGGAATGGTTGTCCAAAACGTATTCGGAAACGCCAGCTTGCACCGTGTTCAGCCGCGAAAATCCGATGTTTTTATCCGTTTCAAATTGGTAGCTGTCCATCGCGTATTCATACCCGAGCGCTCGGGTAGAAGCCGCATCGCGTGCTACATAGTGAAGCCCGGCGAGCTGCGCATCGGGTTCAAATGGCTGTTGTCCGGGATGCATTTCCTGCCATTGGTGAAAAATGTGGTCTACCATGGAATGGTGCGGCCAGAAAACGGGGTCGTAACAGGCTGTGAGGTTGTTCAGCATATCGCCCATGGCAGGTTCTGTAGCGAAAAAATTGCCGCCGTAAGGATAATTGTTCGTATCAACTGGCGGCGCCGGGCCGCTCACCACCTTGTTGTCCGGATTATTGGGATTAAACCCACCTACCCATATATGGACGGTATTGTGTGGGTCCATGTCGAGCGCCCCGTAGGACATGTCGTAGGACGGGCCGCCGCCAAAATTGATCCATTGGTCAATTTTCAGGATCATCTGCACATCCTGCCCTGTTGGGAAATGGTGGTGAAAAGTGCTTTGCATCCCTTCTTCTCCCAGTGCTTTTCCATTTTGGTCGTAAAACATGGCGGGCCAGCGGAATGGGTACCAAAGCGGGTTGATTTCGATCAGCGTTTCTCTTATTTTTTGCTTCCAGTCGGAAGTAAGTTTCCCCACCAACTGTTCCAGACCCCAGAAAAATTCTGAATCGGAATTGTAGCGAAAGCCGACCATCTCTTTGATGCCGGCAGCCATTCCCAATCCGATGAGTTTTTTTGCGCCCAATTCGTTTAAAAAACACTGGTAATGAGCGGGCAACACGCCGCTTGTGAACTGTACAGGAATCGTTTTTTTGATGCTTTTTGGGAAAGCAATTTCTTTGGGCGGAACGAGGTTGCCCTTCCGGTAACGTTTAGACGGCCAGTTCCAATAGGGAATAGTCACATCGGAGATAATATCCTGGCAGCGCTGCTCAAATTCGTACAAATACATGCGGTGCCAAAGCAGAAATTGTTCCCAACCATGTTGACACTGATCGCCGTGCAACCGCCCCCAGTAATTCCAGTTGCGCCGATCCATCGGAAAAGCGTTCAACTGAATCATTTCGTTGTGTACGTAGCGCCATTTGCACACTTCATCATCCGTCAGGCAGTCCACATCTTTGCGCTGTTTCAAGCCGTTTCGGTCACCCTGAATGGCATTCGACGTTTTTCTGGAAACTGCATGGGCTTCTTCACCAAGGGAGAGCCGGAGTAGTTTCCCGCTATTGCCTGTTTTTGCAGTCCCCTCATCTGTGCCGGGGCAGCCATCGTCTATCCAGTCGGAAATAAACTGAATATCTACGTCAGCAACCCGGCTACCGCCCCACATAAAAGGCGGAAAATGCCCCGCAGGTGCATTAAACG
>Ga0209573_1001421_pt1 | contig 37304 bp, 25 predicted proteins | sample TNRBio252014_DNA_FD_185870 | JGI IMG/M metagenome (GOLD analysis project Ga0209573, IMG submission 185870) | Wastewater treatment Type I Accumulibacter community from EBPR Bioreactor in Madison, WI, USA - TNR Reactor_6/25/2014_ DNA (SPAdes)... | ecosystem: Engineered > Bioreactor > EBPR >...
GCCGTCAACGACTTGCATTCGATAATTTTCGCCTTTTTCATGCCGAAATTTACCAAAATCGCCAATCCCTACTTTTTTTATGAACAATTTGATGCTTTTTTTTATCTTAATCCTTCGTACACCCCTAATTCTATATTGTCTATAGATTGCTCGATATCATACAAGTATTGTTTTATCCTGTTGTCCATTAATTAACAGAAGATTGGTAAATCAGTATTCGATTTTTGGTGATTTCTTCTTTGAAATAAGGGTTTTTGATGCTTCTTTCCGTTACCAGGTCTACTTCTCTGCTAAGTAATTCTTCTAATCTGAATAACATGCCAAAGTATAAATCCACATAATCTTCTATTGACACTTTATTCATGTCAAACGATACGATCAGATCAATATCGCTGTCTTTAGAGAATTTATCAGTATTTACTGATCCGAATGTATACAGTGCCTTAACATGATGCTCTTTGCATATATCGTCGATCTTTTCCTTGTTTTGCGTTATTATTGTGTTCATCTTACCTCGTTTTGATTTGTGTAAGCTCCAATGCTAATTCCTTGGTGCTTCGAAAATTGTACCTGAAGATTCGTATCATGTCTAAGCTGAGCCTCATAAAGGTCAATTGCAGTTTCAAATTTTTCGCGAAAAGCTTCGATATCAATCACGAAACTACTTTGGGTAGGTGTGATAAGTATATTAGTATTTGTCGTGAGAACGAATTTATACTCCCGAACAACGTTACCTGCTCTATCTGTGACATCTGAATAAAGGCCAAAGGAGTGGATCAAGGAGTTTCTAAGATGGTATAAGATTTCAGCGTCATTTGTGCCTACACTTAAATAGGTTATTAAGAAACCCTTAAACCTTTTTCCAACTTCTCCCTTATTATCATTGCCAGCCAAGAATTTTCCTAGTAAATCTATACCTGCACAGATACCCATAACCCCCGGCCAGAGTGCTTTGGTTGGAAGTGTTTGACCAGTATCATTAGCGTCAATGCCAAAACAAGTCAATATGTCTCGTCTCAAAAGATAAAGTTGGCTAAATGTACCAGGTATAACAGGTACTGTTGTTGGGTTCATAAAGAAAAAATCGATATTTGTTATTACACTCGAACTCATCTGATTGCATTGTTTTTGGGGCATGACTTTTTTTGTTGCCCAAATTTTATAAAAGGGTTTAAGTTCATTGCATAGTGCAGGAGTGGTTGATATGCAATAACATAAAATTAAAAAATACACTATTACCCAACTTACTCCAAACCGCCCTATTTGCCAATAGCACTAATTCAGGTATTCAAAGATAATAAGAGACTATCGCAAATATAATGTTTATTCTAAAAATCTGCAATCTACAATTTGCTTATCATGGATAGGTCATTTCGGCTTCGCTCAATGACCGTCATGGCCGTTCGTTGAGCGGAGCCGAAACGAACATTCCCCCCAATCCCCAATAAAAAAAGGCGCCTCAGTCTCCTGAGACGCCTTCGGGGGGAATTTTTTTGGGTAACGTCCTGGGACCACCTGAGTGGGTGACGTCCTGGGACTGACTAAGTTGGTGACGACTTGGGGCCATCTCAGTTGGTGACGGCCCCTGAATGTCCCGGTGTTACATTTTTACGACGCGCTGATGCAACACATGATCGCCGATATGTAAACGTAGGATGTAGACTCCAGCCTGCATACCCGCCAGCGAAATGCGGTTATTGTTGCTTACCGACAGGCCGGTATCCTGGCCTTTGGCGTCGAGTACGGCGATCTCTTCTATGGGTAGCATGTATTTGTTGTAAATCACCACCTCATCAGTAGTGGGGTTGGGATATACCTTCAGGCTGCGCATGAGGTCGATCATACCGGGATCTCCCGAGCCGGCCAGGATGCTCAGCGGCGTGATGGGGGCGTAGAGGGCTACTGCCGATTCGTTGGCCCGCAAGGCGCGTATTTTGGTCACTTGCAATTCTACCTCTGTCATACCGGCGATGTCGTCGATGACGCCGCGGAACATTGCCACCGGGCCGTGACCGCCGGCGTTTGCGTGGTTGAGACGCGTGAGCGCTATTTCTACCAGTCCTTCGCCGGGATAGTGTTTGTCGATGTTAATCAGGTTTTCGTTGTTGATGCCCAGCCAACTTGTATTCGGGTATTGAATGGTGATGGTAGCAGGGTCGATCACCTGAGGGTTGTATTCGATGGTGAAGGCCACGCCGTATAGCGCTTCTACGGGTATATCCGCAGTGCCGATCACGATGGGCGCTTCTAATACCGCTCCATTAGGGAACTGAACATTGGGAATATTCAGGAAAATAGGCGGATCGGCAGGCGTAGCAGGCGTGGGTTCGAACGGCGGTACGGGGCCGTGCGTTTCGCCGTAATTTTCGGCAATAGCTTCTTTATCGGCTTTGTTGATGAGGCCGTTGCCGTTGCAGTCGGCGTATTTAAAGTTTACGTCGTCTTCAAAGAAATCGTTCCAGTTGGCAGCCGGCACGCCTTCCCAGTTGACGCCCTGCGTATTGCGCGGGGGGCCCTGTGCGCCGTTGGCCAGGCCTATGGGCAACAGGTCGAAGTGGCGGGCTATGTTGTCGTTGTCAGCATCGCCGGGCCATACCAGGCCGGGGGTGCAGTCAATAGGCCCGACATCCACGGCGTCGTGGCAATCGGGATGGTTTACGTCTTTTACGCCAAATTCATAGTTGACGTTGCCATTGCCCGGCAGCGGACCGATGGTGATGGGCAGGTCGTCGTAGCTGAAGGCGCCGTAGTTTTGGCCATTGCCGACTACCATAAAGCCGTTATCGCCTACGTTGTCGTATTGGAAGTTGAGGAACACCGAGAAGTTACCTTCTGCGTTGCAGGGTATGATGTCGTATACCAAATCGTAGATATGGCAATCTGCCTGATTTTCACAATCGATAGGGCCTACTTCGACATAGCCGTAGCAGGTCGGGTTTTGCATGTCGATGATCAGGATGTCGTACACGCTGTTGCCGTTGCCTTCAAAGGGGCCTACCGTGATGAAAGGCAGGGAGTAGTCGTAAGGCCCTGAGATAACGCCGTCGGCAAAGACCAGGTAGCCCAGTTCGCCGGGATGGAAGGCATCGAAGGCTATATCTACAAGGAATTGGCCTCCATCGCAGCTATGCGGCTCGGCGATGATGTTGGTGATATTGCAGTTGCCGTCGCCGCATTCGATGGGGCCTATTTCGACTACGTCAGAACATTCCGGGTTGGGATTGACCACCCTGAATGAATGCCCTTGTACCCCGTCGCCGGCAAAAGGACCAACAGTAATGGGTAGATCGTCGTAGCTGTATTCGCCATAAAACTGGCCGTCTACGCGCAGGCGGAAAAAGTCGCCCGTATTTTGATAGTCGAAATCAAGTTGCACAAAGTAATACCCGTCGTCGTTGCAGGGCAGCGGCGTGGCGTTCAGGTCGGTGATCAGACAAGGCTCCGGCCCGCAAGGCAGGTCGTAGGGCATTTCGATGCAACAATCGGGATGGCCCTGGTCGCATATGAGCAACCTGTCATGGCCGTTGTTGGTCACCGGCAAGCCGCCCAGGGTAATGGGCAAATCGGCATAGGCGTAAGTAGCGTTAAATCCGCCTAAGGTGTTGAGTCGGAAGCTGTCGGATACGCCCGTATAATCAAAGTGGAAATTGGGTATAGCATAGTAGTTGCCGTCGCAATCGATAGTGGAGGCATTCACTGCTCCCGCAAGGTCGCAGCTATTGCCGCAGTTGACGGGGCCGATTTCGGCTACGTCGCGGCAGTCTTCGTTTTCCGCGTCGATGACTTTGATCAGCCAGCCCTGGTTGGTGGGGCCGTTGAAAGGCCCCAGTTCGAGCGGCAGGTCATCGTAGCCGAATAGTCCTATGAAGTCGTCGTTGATGCGCACGCGGAAAGCGCCTGACGTGCCCTGGTGCTGGAAGTTGAGGTGTACGTAAAATTGACCCTGGTCGTTGCAAGGCGTGGCTTCAGCGACCAGGTCGTATATATGGCAATCTACCGGTTGCGGGTGTATGCAGAAGTTGTCGAGGCACAGGCCCGTGCCGCCCATGAGCAGGCTGAGCAGGTTGCCGCTAAAGGTGATGGTACCCTGTGATGGAGAGATGGGGTCGATGGTCATTTCTACGCCCGGACCGATATTGTACGTGCCCTCGGAGAGGGTGTAGAGTACCAGCGGCCAGGCGCCGTTGGCCGAGAAATTAAAGGGGCCCAGGTTGCCGAAATAATCGACGGTGATATGGTGGATGTCGCCGTCGAACTGCGTCAGGTTGAAGGCCGTGTTGATGCCCTGGTAGCAAAACATAGAGCCATCAGAAGCCGGAAAATCGGGATTGGCTTCTACGACATTCAAACTGCCGAAGAGCAGGGTCCAGTCTAAGGTCTGGAAAGGCACGACACTAACGTTTACGCCCGCTTCACTTAGGATGGTCGTGCCGGGAGACGTACCCGCCGGCCCGCCGAAGCTGCTGCCTTGCAGCGATTCGAAGGCCACACATGTGGCGTCGCCAGGGATATCGTCGCAACCGCCGGGAATATCTATGGCCGTCGTAGCGCAACAGGAGCTGTTGTCGTTTTCACAGACTTTGATATGTAGTACATTATCCGGATTGCTCACCGAAAGCCCCTCCAGGTGCAGCGGCAGGTCGTTGTAGCTGTAAAAGCCGTAATACTCGTTTTGCAGGAACAGGTCAAACCCCACTCCCGTCACGTTTTCATAGCCGAAATTGATCGTGAGGTCGTGCAGGTTGTCGCCGTAGCAATCGCTGATTTCTGCCTGCAGTTCGAACAACTCGCAGTTATTGCCGCAGTTCACGGGCCCGGCAAAGGCTACGTCCTGGCAGTCGGGATGCAGCAGATCAATGATCACAAACTCGTAGACGGTATTTCCGTTGCCGGGGAACGGCCCCAGCAGGGGAGGGTCGTCGTTGTAACTGTAAAAGCCGTAAAAGGCGCCCCCGCCTTGTATTTTGTAACCTTCCTGTCCGGGATTGGTCACGCTAAAGTCGATTTGCACGTAAAAAGTGCCGTTTTGCAGACAGGGCTGGGCGGTAGCCACCGCGTCAAAAATGTTGCAATCCTGCGCATTCGAAGCAGTCGGCAATGACAGCATGCAGACCCACAGGGCTATTACCGGTATAAGTTTGGATAAAGACATGTTCATAATGAATGAGGTTTTAATATGTTCCATGCTACAAAAATGATGGCATAGAACCGGATAAAAAAGTATTTTTATGGTCGATTTTTGTAAAAAAATCAACCTGTTGTTTTTTGTAAAAAATTTAAAATCAGTTTTTTAGATTAAAAAATAACAAGTTAAAGTTGATTTTTATGATTGAGAGTAAATTGATAAAATTGTGCCAGGAGCTATCAAAAAAGGAAATGACCCGGTTTCGGGAGTTTGCTCAATCTCCGTTTTTCAATAAACACGACGGCGTACAGAAGCTGGCGGGGTTTTTACACGCCGTGTACCCGCAATTTGACGAGCGCAAATGCCGGCGCGAGTTGGTATACCAGCAGCTTTTTCCCGGAGAGGCGCATGATCAGGCTAAGTTAGCGCTTATTTTTACCTATACCCAACGTCTGTTGGATGAGTTTTTAATGCAGGAGCAATTTGCGGAAGAAACCCGGCTCCAGCGGCTGTTATTGCTGCGTCGATTGCGTCAGCGCAAGTGGTACGACCGCTACGAAAAGGTGATGGCAAATGCCCTGGAAGAAGTGCAGCGCAATCCCTCGCGGGGCGCCGCCGATTTGTGGTACGAGGCGGAACTGGCCGGCGAAGGCGATGCGTATTATGCGCAGACTTCAACGCCGCACATGGCGCAGCACTTGTACCAAAAGCAGGTCTTACTCGACCGCTACTACCTGGCCGAGAAGCTGCGCGACGCCTGCGAGATGGCCGTGCGCCGCAATATTCAAAAGTCTGATTATGCCGCGCGCCTGCTCGAAGCCGCGCTGCAGGAAGTGGGCGCCCACCCGGAGTCGTACGAATCGGCTCCGCTGGTGATGATTTACTACCGCATGTATCTCATGCTGCTGCAACCCTCACACGCCCATTACGACGAAGCGCTGCTGACCTTCGAGCGCTCGCTTTCGCAATTGCCCGGCGAAGAGCTCAAGACTATTTTTAACTATTTTCAAAATTACTGTATCCGCCAGATAAACCAGGGCGACGAGCGTTTTCTACAGGAGATTTTCCGCCTCTACCGCGCTCAACTCGAGCAGGATCTCTTAATCGAAGACGGCTTTTTGTCGGAGTGGCACTACAAAAATATTGTCACTACCGCCCTGCGCCTGCGCGAGGTAGACTGGGTAAAAACGTTCATCGAGCAATACGCCGGGCGCCTGTCACCCGAAGCCCGCGCTAACGCTTATCGCTTCAACCTGGCCTCGTACCACTACGCGGTGGGGCAATACGATAAGGTACTTGAACTGCTGGTACACGTGGAATACAGCGACCTGCGCTACAACCTGGGCGCCAAAGCCTTGCTGCTACGCACTTACTACGACCTCGAAGAGTTTGAAGCCCTTCACGCCCTGGCCGTTTCTTTCCGCCACTACCTCCAGCGCCGCAAACTGATGGCTGATTTCCGAAAGCAAGGATATTACAATCTCTTCCGCTTCACTCGTCGCGCTGCGTTTATCAAGGCCGGCCGCCCTTTCCGCCCCGCCGGCGATACCCAGCGCAACCTGTCCAAGCTCCAACAAGATATCGCCGCCGCCGATGCGATTTTCAACAAGGCCTGGCTGGTGGAGAAGGTGGGAGAGCTTTGGGAATGACGAGTGAGGAATTACGAATGGCGAATTACGAATTACGAATGGTCGAGGCTATTCGTAATTCGTAATTCCTCATTCGTAATTATTCCCTACTTTTGGGCCGAAAACCCTGACTTCACTACAAAACAAGGATATGCTGATCAAAAAGTTACTTCCTCACCTCCTCGCATTTGGCGTTTTTCTCGTATTGAGTTGCGCGTACTTCTGGCCCCAGTTGGAGGGCAAAGTCGTGCAACAGGGCGATATTATCCAGTATATGGGGATGTCGCAGGAAGCCAGAGAATATGAAAAAAAGACGGGCGAGAAGACCCTGTGGACTAACGCGATGTTTGGCGGGATGCCCACCTATCAGATCAATACCGTGAGCGCCGGCAACAACCTCAAGTTGCTCGACCGCGTGGCCCGACTCGATATCGCTCCGCCTATCGGCCGCTTTGTGATCGGCATGGTGGGTTTTTATGTGCTGATGATCCTGCTCGGAGTAAACCCCTGGCTGGGCGTGATCGGCGCGGTGGCCTTCGGCTTTTCTACCAACAATTTTATTCTCTTTGAAGCAGGCCACGAAACAAAGCTAAAGGTGATCTCGTATTTCCCGCTGCTGGTGTCGGGTATGCTGCTGGCGTTCCGCAAGCAATACTTGTGGGGCGGACTCTTGTTCGCTATCGGACTAGGCCTCAACCTCTGGGCCAACCACGTGCAGATGACGTATTACCTGTTTCTCACGCTGGCCTTTTTCGGGGTAGCCCAACTCATTCACGACTTGCGCCAGGGTGAAGGACTGCATTTCCTGAAAGCCGTTGGCGTGTTGGCCATCGGCGGACTGTTGGCGCTGGGCTCGGCAGCGTCTAACCTCTGGATTACTTACGAATATTCGAAAGATACTATGCGCGGCGAACCCGTGCTGAAAAACCACGCGGTGACTAGCAGCGACAAGGCCGCGGGCAATAGCAAGGGCCTCGACTGGGATTATGCCATGCAGTGGAGTAACGGCACGATCGATGTGTTTGCCTCGTTTATCCCCGGCGTGGCCGGCGGCGGCTCCAACGAACCGCTGGGCACAAATTCGGCGATCTACAAGGCGCTTCGCGAGAAGGGCTACCGCGTACCCGACGGGTTCGGGGCACCGCTCTATTGGGGCGATCTGCCGTTTACAAGCGGCCCCATCTATTTCGGGGCGGTGATCGTGTTCCTGTTTTTGTTTGGCGCGATTACTGTTAACGGTCCGGTGAAGTGGTGGCTGGTGCTCGGCACTTTGCTTACCGCCATACTTTCTATGGGTAAAAATGCGGAAGCGTTTAATACGCTGGTGTTCAATTACGTGCCGCTATACAGTAAATTCCGAACGCCTAATTCTATACTTAGCGTAACCTCGTTCCTCGTCCCCCTGCTCGGCTTTATCGCGCTGGGCAAGCTTATGGCGGGGCAACTCGATAAAAAGAAGGCCCTGCAGGCGTTGTACATTTCCGGCGGCATTGCCGGCGCAGTAGCCTTGTTTTTTGTGATCATGGGCCCATCGTTTTTTGATTTTGTGGGCCTGTCTGATGATCGCTACGCCGAGACTTTCACCGCCGATGCCATGCGCGCCGACCGCCAGACGCTTATGAGCAGCGACGCCCTTCGCGCTTTTGCCCTGGTAGCCCTCAGCGCCGGGTTGATCTGGGCGTTTTTGCAGAAAAAAGTGGCCCAAACCTGGGTGATCGCGGGCTTGGGATTGCTCATCATATTTGACCTGTGGACGGTGGGCCGCCGCTATCTCAACGGCGATAATTTTACTACCAAAAACAATTACGAAGCCAATTTCAGACCCCGCCCCGCCGACGAGCAGATCCTCCAGGATAAAGACCTGAGCTTCCGCGTATTCGATATGTCGGAAAACAATCCCTTCCAGTCTACCAAAGCCTCGTATTTCCACAAATCGCTCGGCGGCTACCACGCTGCCAAGTTGCAGCGCTACCAGGATCTCATCGACAGCGCGCTGGTACAGGGTAACCAGAAAGTATTCGACATGCTTAATACGCGCTACGTGATCGCCCCCGGGGGCGAAGGCGAAGATGCCCGGGTACAGCGCTCGCCGGGCGCACTGGGCAACGCCTGGTTCGTGAGCGAAACGCGCCTGGTGAACAGCCCCGAAGAAGAACTCGACTCGCTCAATACCTTTAATCCGGGAGAAACGGCTATCATCCACAAGGAATTCAGCGATTACATCAACGGCCTCACGCTGAATAAAGTGGGCAGCATCCGCCTCAGCGACTACAAGCCCAATGCGTTGACCTACAAATCGGAGAGCAGCAGCGAGCAACTGGCGGTTTTCTCGGAAGTCTGGTACGGCCCCAACAAAGGCTGGCAGGCCTATATCGATGGCAAACCGGTAGAACACATCCGCGCCAATTACCTGCTTCGCGCTATGCGCATTCCGGCGGGTTCGCATACTATCGAGTTTAAATTCGACCCGCAAGCTTTTAAGACGGGCAAGGCGGTGTCGTTTGCCTCTTCTTTGCTGCTGCTACTGGCCCTCTTCGGCTGGGGCGGCTGGCAGGGCTGGCAGTATTCCCGCAAACTCGCTGCCGAGGAGATCGCCAAACCGGCGCCGGCAAAACGCGAAGCACCTGTAGCGGCTAAGCCAAAACCCAGGAAGAAGAAGTGACAGAGGTTATTTACCACAGAGTTACGGAGTTTACACGGAGTTCCACAGAGCGGTAATTTAACTCCGTGTAACTCTGTGTAAACTCCGTGTAACTCTGTGGTTAAAAAAAATCCCGGCAAAATGCACCATCATACGGCATTCGTAATCCCCTACCGCTTCCACCCGCCCCGCAACGGCGGTCACAAAGCGGCCTGGGGTTTTGCCGCGGCCCTCGCCGCACAGACGCCGTTGATGTGCATCTCTACTACCGATAACTCCGCCGAAACCCCGCCATTCACCTTACACCGCATCCTGCCTCGCAGCGTGTGGCGGTACGTGAGTCCGGTAACGGCCTGGCGCTGCCGGCAGCTTTTCAGGCGAGAGTCCGTGGGGGTATGCATCTGCTTTCAGCCTTTTATCGCTTTGTTGTTATTCCCCGTGGCCCGGCTGGCCGGGGCCCGCACCATGGTGTACGTGCAAAATCTGGAATACCGCCGCTTTCGCTCGATGGGCAAACCCTGGTGGCCGCTGGTGAAAGCGCTCGAAGGATGGGTATATCGCCGCGCCGATCATCTGCTTTTTATTTCGCCCGATGAACTACCGGAGGCGGTACGCGAATTCGATCTTGATAATTCGCGTTGCACGGTGGTTCCCTACGGCGTAGCCGAATCGGCGTCGCCTGCCGACCGCAATGCGGCCCGGCAAACGCTTCTGCAGCGCCACTCGTGGCCGGCAGGGGAGCGCCTGTTGCTGTTTTTCGGACCGCAGGACTACCAGCCCAATCGCGAGGCGGTACAGCGCATTGCCGATAAGTTGTTTTCTTTTTTTAAAAATAAAATAAAAACCCCTTTTCGCGTGATTGTCTGCGGCGGCGGATTGGAAAATGTAGACCCGCGACTGTCGTATATGGGTTTTGTGCCCGATATTGAGACCTATATCAAGGCCGCCGACGTGGTCATCAACCCCGTCACCAGCGGTGGCGGCGTCAAAACCAAAATCATCGAAGCTGTGGCCCTGGGCGCCACCGTCGTCTCCTGCGCCGCCGGCGCCGAAGGCGTTGACCGGGAGGCCTGTGGCGACAAACTGCTGGTTGTAGCCGACTACGACGACGAAGCATTCGCCACGGCTGTCGGCGAAGTGCTGCTGAGTGACTACCGGCCCACGCCGGCATTTTTTTACGATTTTTACAACCGGGACCGGGCTATTACGCCGTTGTTGGAAGTATTAGCACAAACAAACCGGAATAATAAACAGATATGAATACGCTCGAAAAAATACTGCAATCAAAAACCCTGGAACGGCTGCGCCGCTTTTGGGGCAAACAAACCGGCATTTACCTCAAACTCAAGCGGTTTACCGCCTCCGCCAGCGAGCAACTGCGCACCGCCATGCTGCTCAAAAACCAGGGCATCACGCTGGTCTTCGACGTGGGCGCCAACACAGGGCAGTTTGCCGAGTCGCTCTACGATTTCGGCTATACCGGCAGGGTCGTCTCTTTTGAACCCGTGGCCCAAGCCTACGACGAAATGCTGGCGCGTTGCAAAGCTTATCCGCAGTGGACGGTAGCCGGGCGCAGCGCCATCGGCAGCGCCGACGGGGAGATCGATATCAACGTGAGCGACGATACGGTTTTTAGCTCCGTGCTGCCCATCAAGGATACCTACGTAGCCCACAACCCCAAGTCGAAAATGGTGCGCAAGGAGCGCATTCCGCTGCACAAACTCGACACCATCGCCGACCAGTATATCCAGCCGGGCGATCGCATTTTATTAAAAATAGACACCCAGGGCTACGAAAAAGAAGTACTCGACGGAGCTATGCAATTGCTCGGTCGGGTTTCGGGCATCAAAATCGAAATCCCGCTGTACCCCATCTACGAAAACACCCGCTTTGCCTTCTACGACATCGCCGATTTCATGCGCGACCACGGCTTTCAGCCCTACAGCTTCCACATCGAAGGCGTCGATCTGAAGACCGGCCGGGTGAACACCATCGACGGCATGTTTTTCAAAACCGAGGCGGTATGAGATACGTGGTCATCATGCCGGCCTACAACGAGGAGCTCATGTTGCCCCGCGCACTCGACAGCATCGCCGCGCAATCCTTGTTGCCGCAGCGCCTGCTGGTGGTCAACGACGGCTCCACCGACCGCACCGCGGAGGTTGTAAAAGCTTACGCTCAACGCTATCCCTGGATCGGCCTGGTACACAACGACAAAAAAGAAGCCCGGGCGGCGGGGGCTAAGGTAGTGCGCGCCTTCAACCTGGGCTACCAGGCCATATTAGAGCGCGACTACGACTTCCTCGTCAAACTCGACGCCGATCTGGAGTTGCCCGCCGACTATTTTGCCCAAATCGCTTCTATGTTTGCCGCCGACCCCCGGCTCGGCATCGCCGGTGGCACCATCGTCATCGAACGCAACGGCGAATGGGTTTACGAGCATTTCTCCGACGAAGACCACGTAAAAGGCGCTTATAAGTCCTACCGCCGGGCCTGCTTCGAAGCCATCGGCGGCCTCAAGCCCTCTATCGGCTGGGATACCGCCGACGAACTCCTCGCCCGCTACCACGGCTGGACGATTAAGGTGGATACTTCGCTGAAAGTGAGGCACTACCGGGAATTGGGTGCCGAAACAGGCTCTGTAAAAATAAGGGTAAAAGTAGGCCAGGGCATGTACCGCCTGCGCTACGGTTTTTTGATTACGCTCATCAGCGCCATCAAAGCCGGCTACCTGAATAAACCCTATATCCTCACCGGACTGGGCGTGATGTGGGGCTGGCTCAAGTCGTGGTTGAACCGCGATGCGTTTATGGTCAGCGAAGCGGAAGGCAGGTTTATCCGCAATTTCCGCTGGGAGCGAATGCGGGGGAAGTTAATGTGCTGATGTGCTGATGTGCTGATGTGCTGATGTGCTGATGTGCTGATGTGCTGATGTGCTGATGTGCTGATGTGCTGATGTGCTGATGTGCTGATGTGCTGATGTGCTGATGTGCTGATAATATTAACGTTATTTTTATATTATAAATATCATGTTTTGTAATACATTGATTAATAACATATAACTCACAACCGACAAACCGACAACCGACAACCGACAACCGACAACCGACAACCGACAACCGACAAATCAGTTCACTGTTTGATAAATCCGAGTCAACTGCCGGGCGTGTCCTCCGATTTCGCAGATATCCATAATTTTTTCGCGATTGGCGGGTTGAAGCGGCCAGGTCATAATAGCGCTTAGCCTGTAGGCATAGGCCTCCACGTCTTTTTCCTGGACGAGATAGCCGTTTACGCCGTCTTCTACCAATTCGGGGATGCCGGAGTGATACGTGCTGATCACCGGCAGCTCCATAGCCATAGCCTCCATAATAGCATTGGGCATGCCTTCCGTATCGCCGTTGGCGGCCGTGACGCTGTGGTGCAGAAAAGCATGGGCTTCGTCCATGAGATCGCGGGCCTGAGCGGAGCTTACAAACCCGGGAAATTCCACCAGATGGGCAATACCCAGCGATTGGCATAGTTGTTTTATCTCATTCAGCAGGGGGCCGTCGCCTGCCAGGATGAGTTTGCACCTGGCATCGGGGTGGGTGTCGAGCATTTTTTTGAAAGCGCGTACCGTATACACATGGCCTTTTTTTTCGCGAAAGCTGGATACCTGCAAAAACGTGAACGGCTGCGGAGGAGGTGCAGGTTTTTTTCTTTCAAACTGGTTTAGGTTGATGCCGTAGTACAGAATAAAATACCTGGGCGCCGCTATTTTTTTAATAAACTGGCTGTGCAGGAATTTGGATACAAAAATAGCGTACACATTGGGCCGGGCCAATAGCGGCGCCAACCGCCGGCAATAGACATTCGACCGCAGCCTTTCCGAGGCGTCGTTGCCGTGAAAAGAGATAAAAACGGGGATATCGGTGCGCGTAAAGTTTTCGAGGAACCGGGCGGCCTCGTACCCGAAATGGCAGTGGATAATATCGGGTTGAAAATCGTGAACGGCCTGGTTGATGTCGTTAGAAAAAATATGGTTGCGGTAGCTGATCAGGGCCAGGTCCCTTTTTTCCAATTCCAGGCGAAGAATACCCTTGCCCGGTAACTGCGGATAGCGCAGCTGCCGCAGCCGGTCAAACGGAAAACGCTCCGGATTCAGCCTGTTGATGCACGTCACCTCTACCTCCTGAATTTTATCCAATCCGATAATCTCGTTGTAAATAAACGTTTCGGTGAGGTGCAGGAAATTGGTTACATAATGCAAAATGCGCATAGCCGGGTTATTTATTACATGCCGCTAAACCAGGTTTTCAAATAATAGGCCCACTGGCCAGGTTTTCGCAGCGGGTTTATCCTGAGCGGCAGGCGGGAGAAAACCATCCACAATCGATACCATCTTGGCGTCACAGTTTTTGTGCGAGATATGGGGCGCTCTCCCCACTGCGGTTGGAGGTCGATCATGGCGTGAAAATAGTCGTTGCCGTGCCAGATCGATTGCTGGGCAAACACGCAAAGCCGGCCGCCTAAGTCCTCGGCCATCTTGACCATATCGGCCAATACGAGGTCTTCATCCACGGGTTGCAGTCCTTCGGGTTGGTTATCGCGCAGCCATTGCTGGTGGAAAACCGTGGGGCAGGTCACCACTATCCTTGCATTAGGCGCCAGCAGTCGGCGCAGGCTCTGGTGAAAAGCCTGGCGGTCTTCTGCCGGGATATGCTCGTATACGTCGACCAGCAGCACAGCGTCAAATTGACGATCAAAAACAAAATCGGCGGAAGTGGCGTCTGTTTTTTGATAGACCAGATTTTGGTGGCGAAACAATTGCCGGGCGGTGTCTATCAACTGTCCGCTCAGGTCGACGCCCTGCACCTTTGCCCCGGGAAAATGCCGGGCCATCTCGAAGGAAGTCCAGCCCAGGCCGCAGCCTATGTCCAATATTTGTGTGGGATGATGCCCAAACTGGCCGAGCGCAAAGCGGATAGCCGCCATGATCCGGCGATTGCCAAAGAGAAAATCCCTGACCAATCTTTCGAGGAAATTGTCGTAGTAAACTTCCACCTTCGACCAGTCCCGGGGTGTGGTATCTGATGCCATTGCGTTGTTTGCCATTGAGGATGGCAAAGGTATTCCTTTTTGCGCAGGCTAAGAAAAAAAACGCATCTTTGCCCCAATTGGCCTATTCGATACCTTGATCATGGGAGTAATCATCCGCCAAAGCATTAAAAACGCTTTTATTACGTATATGAGTATTGTGCTGGGGGCGCTCAACATACTCTATATATACCCACTGTCATTTTCGAAAGACCAGCTCGGCATTTACCAGTTTGTGCTGAATAACGCCCTCACGTTTTATCCCTTTGTCATGCTGGGCGTAAATGCCCTGGTCATCCGGTTTTTTCCCGACTTCAGAGATGATAAGAAAGGACACAACGGCTTTCTGACGCTGCTCCTCACCATGGGCGTTTCCGGATTTTTGATATTCAGTATTTTATCGGCATTATTCGGCCATTATGTATTGGGGTTTTATGCCGAAAAATCGGACTTATTCACGGCTTATCTTCCGTATTTTTTACCCCTGTTATTATTAGCCGGGCTTGAATATATCCTGGCCACTTTTTGCGCCAATTTTAGCCGGATAGCCATCCCCGCTTTTTTTACCAATTTTTTAATCAAATTATCCACGGGCATTCTTGCCTTGCTGGTCTATTGGGGGAAAATTGATTTTTCGCAATTTTTCACCGGCGTCATATTCGTGCACGTAGGCGCGGTCGCGGGTCTCCTGTTTTATCTGTATTTGTTGGGGCAACTGCATTGGTCATTTAGCTGGCCCGTATTGACGGCGCCCTTGCGAAAAGCCATGATTACGTATGCTTTTTTTGGCGTACTGGGTTCGCTGAGCAGTATGCTGGCCGTCAAACTCGACCTGTTCATGGTGGGCACGCTGATGGGCTTGACATTTACAGCCGTGTTCTCAATCGCCATGTTCATCGCCGATGTGCTGGACGTACCCCGCAGGGCCATTGAAGGCATCAGCGCGCCGATTGTGGCGCAGGCCTGGAAAGAAAACAACCTGCAGGAGATCAAAAATATTTACCAGAAAAGCTCGCTCAATCAATTTTTAGCCGGCTGGTTTATGTTGATCGGCATTTGGACTTGCATCGATCATTTATTTGCCATTATGCCCAACGGCGCGCAATATGCAGAAGGGAAATATGTGGTACTGATACTGGGCATCGGCAGGCTCATCGATCTGGTGACAGGTGTGAACCATATCATTATCAGTTATTCTAAATATTATAAATTTAATTTTTATGTTATTTTAATCTTAGGCGTGCTCAATATTATCGGCAATTTAATTTTCATACCGCTATTCGGGATTAACGGCGCGGCTATGTCCACTGCTTTTTCACTGGGGATTTATAATATTTTGAAATTGGGTTTTATTTATAAAAAATTCAATTTACAGCCTTTTACTTCCAATTTACCGGGAGTAATTTTATTGGGAATAATAGCGTGGCGTGTAGCCGAAATAATACCGCTGACCGCTAATGTCTGGTTGAATATCCTGGTCAAAGCAGCGCTGATTACGGGTATTTTTACGGCGGGCATTTTAAAATTCAACTTATCGCCGGAGGTAAGTCTTTTGGTGCAAAAAGGGTGGGATGTTGTGCGACGATTTGGAAATAATTCCTGAGATATTAGGTTCGTTTTTAACGCAAAGAACGCAAGGGGAAGCGCAAAGGCCGCTATTCTATAAGTGAGTATCTCGGCCCATTAGCGAGCTTTGCGACACCTTTGCGAACCTTGCGTTGAAATAAAACACGAAACTATCAGGGCTTTTCCACAATCATAAAATAAAACAGGGGGAAAGTCGAGGCCGTTTTATGGGAAAACCGCTTACCTATAGCCGTTTTTGTAAAAAAATTATACCACCCATGAATCGCAGAAACGAGCAGGAGGCCTACCCCCGGCCAATTGACCACCGTTTTGGCGGTTATATCGGCTAATACAGCCGGCGCGCCACCTACAGGGACTAACTTTACGATTGTCAATCCGTTCATTTCCGCATACCTGCGCAGGGCAAATTCGGTATACCGGTAATAATCAAACGGCGTTTCGTGCAGCCAATACATAAAGGGCACATTGATGATCGCCCGGCCGCCCGGGCTTAAAATCCTGGACATCTCCGCCCACAGCTTTTCCGGTTGGGCGATATGCTCCAATACGTCGGACAGAATAATCGTATCAAATGACGCAGTTTCCAGGGGTAAATCGCCGTTGAGATCGCAGGCTACGTCGAGGTGCGAGGTTTCGTGAAACGTATTTGCCCAATCTACGCAGGTGCAAGAATCTATAAAAGGTTGGTAGGCGTGATACAAGGGTGTTTTGCCGCAGCCCAGGTCCACCAGTCGCCCTTTGGCGTATTGGCTGAGATGCGCATCATAGCATTGCGCCACCAGATCGGTAATCAGCCTGGAGGCCGGGCCTACTTCCTTCGCATCCCTGGAAGCGCGCAGTTTGCCCCTGTAAAACTCGTATTTGCTGGGCCGCCAGCTATTGATGTTTTTCATGCGCACATATTGGATTGCAATATTAATATAAAGGACTTTTGTTAGTATATTTGTAACATAACCATTTGAAAAATGAAGACTATCCTTTCTCTGGTATTTTTCGCGTTGCCTTCCTTTTCCGCTATTCAAGGCCAGGATCTAACATTGGGTTTATTATTACATTATCCACTGGATGGAAATGCTTCAGATATAAGCGGAAATAGCAGGCATGGTCAGATTACCGGCGCAATGCCTGCAACTGACAGGTTTGGCAATAACATGGGCGCCTTACAATTTGGAAATGGAACCTTCCTGGCGTGGCCTGGAGATCCTGAATTAAAACCCGATTTTCCTTTTTCAACCAGTTGTTGGGTGTATTGCGACGACTTCCCTCCGTTTGGACGAGGCATTATCACAAACGATTTTGTGGAAAACAGGTATTACGGCATCATATTGTCCTATAACTTTAACCGCCAGGTACTGATCAATATAGGCGACGGTGGGTTGCCAAATCCGGATGGCCGGCGAACTAAAGCGGGTAATACCATGTTGCAGGCAGGCCAGTGGTATCATATTGTTGCGGTAGTGAGAGGCCTTACTGACATGGATTTGTATATAAACGGTTGCAACGATGAAGGCGTCTATTCTGGCAATGGCGACGCATTGGCTTATTCCGATGACGGGCGGGGTGCTTTGGGACTTCTGGATGATGACGCGACAACAGCTTCTCCTTTCTTGTACCACCCCGGCAGATTGGACGATTTTCGATTCTGGAACAGGGCTTTATCGGAGGTAGAAGTGGAATTGCTTTATGATCAATTTTATGACGCGTCGTTTTCATTGGGCCCGGATACCACGCTCTGTGTTGGCGTGTCGCTAACCATAGATGCCACCCTGGCTGTGGCTACCTCCTATACATGGCAGGACGGCACCTCAACGCCCATATATACGGTACAGTCGCCGGGTGCTTACGAACTTGAGGTTGAAATCGGGCATAAATGCTCATTTCGTGATACCGTCGTCGTGCAGTATAATAGCTGTTCCATTTGCAACATTTATTTCCCTAATGCATTTTCGCCAAATTCAGATGGCGTTAATGATGATTTTAGGCTTTATTTTGATACCGAGGTTTGTCAGTTTGAAAGCTATACCCTCAAAATTTTTAATCGCTGGGGGGGATTGGTATTTGAGTCTAACAATCCATTTGAGCCCTGGTCTGGAAAAATTAGTAGTAAAAACGCTGCGCAAGGCGTGTATACCTATCTGGTTAGTTACCAACTAGAAGGAGCCTCCCAAATTGACGAACACGCAGGAAGCCTTTCTTTAGTGCGATAAAACATACCGTTCCCTCGCAAACACCGTCATATCGTAAATGCACTTATCCGAATTTGTTCGATATGTAATGGCGACCTACATTCGCACCACAAAACGACGACCCATGCGTATCCTAATGATTTTATCGGCGCTTGTTTGCGCCACGGTGAGCCTCCACCAGGCAACGGCTGCCCCCCTCCATGAAGTTATTCCGCCCGACCTGGCCTGCAAAGTATACGTCCCCAACGTATTTTCGCCCAACGACGACGGCGTCAACGACGAGTTCAAACCCCTGTTTGATTGTACGCCTTCTGATTTTGAGATGAAAATCTTTAACCGCTGGGGGAAAATGGTGTACCAAAGCAAATCAGCCGACGAAGGCTGGACCGGCAAGGAAAAAAACAAAGACCTTCCCTCTGATTTGTATGTGTATTATATCAAGATTTCTTTCCAGGATGAAGGACAGGGCACTACCAGCGAAATTTTGAGCGGGGAGGTGTCGATTTTGAGGTGAAAAATGGTTATAGGTTGTAGGTTGTAAGTTATAGGTTTGTGTCTCTTACAACCTACAACCTACAACCTACATCCCCGTCAACAACGCATACCCCTCCAGCACCCCTTTCTTGTCGTAGGTCTCTTGTTTCACCAGGCCGATGCCTTGGGCGTACCATTCCACAATAGTGTGCGTCTTCTTCACCATCGTTTTGGTTTCCATCGTGTGGGAAATCTTCACGCATTCGAACTCGCCGGCGGGGGTTTTCACCTTTTCGGCGCCCAGCACCTTGCGGTTGATCACATTAATTTGCATAGTGAGCATCAGCATGCCGCTGTTGCCGGCTTTGATTTCGGCATAGGCATCGGGCAGCGTTTGTCCGGCTTTCAGCACAACGGGCAGGGCAAACGGATCGCCGGAAATATCGACTTCCATGCCCGAAAAAGACTCGCGCGAGCGGGGTGGTAGTTTATAGGGCAGATCAATAAGCAACAAACTGTCTTTGCAGCGCACCTGGTAATAAGCTTGCAGCATAGGTTTGCCCAGGTCGTTGGTAGCGCTTTCCTCCAGTTGGGCCTCCAGGCTGCCGTCGTCGGCATTTTCTACCACGGAGACTTCTACCGTGCTGGTGTTCAGTAGTTTGCCGCTTTGGTCGTAATACGTATATTGCCTTTTCGCCCCCTCGGTAAAAGAGAAATAACCTTCACAGGTTTGTTGGGCGGATAGACTCTGTAGCAAGCCCAGGCTGCACAGGAAAAATGTGGTGTGTAGTTTCATTTGTATGCCTTTAGTAAGGTTGTGGGTTGTGGGTTGTAGGTTGTAGGTTGTAGGTTGTAGGTTGTAAGTTGTAAGTTGTGTGAACTAATTTACCTACAACCTACAACCTTACAACCTACAACAGAGAACCGACAACTACTGCTGCTCCTTAAAACGTCGGAAAGCGGCGGTCAATTTTGGCACTACCTCAAAAAGATCGCCTTGCACGCCATAATCTGCTGCTTTAAAGAAAGGCGCTTCGGGGTCTTTGTTGATGACAACAATAGTTTTAGAATTATTCACGCCTGCCAGGTGCTGGATAGCTCCCGAGATGCCGATGGCGATATACAGGTTGGGGCGGATGGCAATACCCGTTTGGCCCACATGTTCGTGGTGAGGGCGCCAGCCCACGTCGGCTACGGGGCGCGAACAAGCCGTTGTAGCGCCGAGTACTCCTGCCAGTTCTTCTACGATACCCCAGTTTTCGGGGCCTTTCATGCCGCGGCCTGCCGATACCACCAGTTCCGCTTCCGGCAGAGGTACGTGGCCTTCTTCGCGGATCACTTCCTTCACTTTCACCTTCGGGGCCGGCAGGCTCACCTGCAGCGCGCTTACGCTCACCGCTGCGCCGACTACTTCGGGTTGAATGGCGTTGCCTGTGAGCGACAGCACTTTCACCGGCGAATTCACTTCGTATTCGGCGATGGCTTTGCCGGAGAAAACCGATTTTTTCACCCTGAAACCGCCGCTGACTGTAGGCACGGTATTTACACCCGCTACCGAGCCGGCATGCAGCCTGGCCGCCAGTCGCCCCAGCAAAGATTTGCCGGTAGAGCTGTGGTTCAATACCACCACATCAGCGCCCAGTTGTTTGACGGCCTCTGCAATGGCAGCGGTATATACCTGGCTGTCAAATTGTTGCAAAGCGGCATCGGTAATCTGGTAAACGGCGCCGGCGCCGTATTTGCCCAAATCGCCCGCATTGGCCGCTTCGCCCAAAACCAGGGCTGCACAAGTGCTTCCCATGGCCTGCGCGGTTTTATATCCGTAGGTCACCGCCTCAAAAGCGGATTTCTTGAACTGACCTTTTTGACTTTCTGCTATTATTAGAACCATCTTTGGTTGATTTGCTGATTTGCTAATTTGCTAATGTGCTAATTTGCTGATTTGCTGATTTGCTAATTTGCTAATTTGCTAATTTGCTAATTTGCTAATTTGCTAATTATTAATATATTATCAGCACATCAGCACATTAACTCATCAGCACATCAGCACATTAACTCATCAGCACATTAAATAACTTTCGCTTCCTCATGCAACAGCCTCACCAACTCATCCATTTGGTCGGCGTTGAAAAGCTGCACCGTTTTTTTGGCGGGGGGCAGGGTATACTGCACCGGCGTCGACAGTTCGTCGAAGGGCACGGGGTCGATCACGTCGAGGGGTTTGCGCTTGGCCATCATGATACCCTGCATATTGGGGATGCGCTGTTCGGCCATGCCTTTGGCGGCGCTCACCACCAAGGGAAGTTCGACTTCCACCATTTCCGTGCCGCCTTCGATGTCGCGGGCTGCGGTGGCTGTTTGTCCGCTCACATCCAGCTTGCTGGCGAAAGAGACATAGGGCAGGTCGAGAAACTCGGCCACCATGGCGCCGACTTCCGAGCTGTTGTAGTCGATCGTCTCTTTGCCGCAGAAGACGATATCGAAATTTTCCTTGCGGGCATATTCAGCTATTTGTTTGGCCACAAACAGCGAGCTTTGCGGGTCGCAGTTGACGCGCACGGCATTGTCGGCGCCGATAGCCAGTCCCTTGCGGATTACCTGGTCGTTGCTCTCCGTGCCCACGTTGATGAGGGTCACTGTGCCGCCGTGGGCCTCTTTGAGCTCGAGTGCGCGCACCAGGGCATACCACTCGTCGTAGGGATTCATAATGTATTGCACGCCGTTGGCGTCAAACTGGGCGCCGTCGGAGCTGAAGGCTATCCTGCTTGTCGTGTCAGGCGTTTTGCTTACGCAAACCAGTAACTTCATGCGTTTCAGGATTTATGTTTGGTCGTTTAAGGGATAACCCCAAACAATTAATTATGTTTGAAGCGATATTAAAATCGCGGTGCAAATATATGCATTTGGGCCGGATATAGATGTCATTTTCAGCGAATTTTCGCTGATTCTATGTTTAGTAGGTGAGCGTTTACCGCTCACCGTTTAGCGATTGGGTTTAGTGCATGCGCAGTTTAGTTTGCTAAACCCTAACGCTAAACCCTAACGCTAAACCCAATCGCTAAACCTGAAAATAAGATGGACCGACTATCCCGCTTACAACAACTACTCGAAGAAAGCCCTGGCGACCTGTTTCTTTTATTTGCTATCGCAAAAGAGTTGGAAGGCAGGGGCGACAACGAGCAATCGCTGGCGTATTACTTGCAATTGCTATCGCTCGACAGCGATTACGTGGGGGCCTATTACCACCTCGGCAAATTATACGAGCGAATGGGCGATGCCAGGCAATCCTGGGACACCTACACCAAAGGCATGGAGGTAGCCGGCAGACTGGGCGACACCCACGCGTATAGTGAATTGGTGGGTGCGCGTATGCAATTGGGCGACGAGGAGGATTTTGCCTGAAAAATCCTTACTCCGACATCTTTTTATTGAGCCAGTTGATCAGCAGCAGCCAGGGCCAGAGGTGCCAGGCAAAATCGAGCCAGTCGATCCAGCCCATGCCTTTGGCGCCGCCGAACAGCCATTTGAATTTACCCAGAATATGCGGCTCTGGAAAAAAAGGCGACAGTCCGACGGTGGCGCAGAGTACAGCCAATACGCGCCAATCGTTGATCCATTTTTTTATAAAATCCATTTTTCTTTTTTGCGGTCGAATTTACGCTGAAATCATGGAACTATCCACATCAAAACCTCGTATCGTGATCCTCGACGGCTTCACCCTCAATCCCGGCGACCTGCAATGGGATGCTCTGGAAGCGTTGGGCTGGGTGGCTCGGTTTGATTTCACATCTGAGCAGGAGGTAGTAACTCGTGCCAGCCATGCCGACATACTTATCGTCAACAAAACGGCTATCGACGCAGCCATCATGGCACAATTGCCCGATTTGCGCTGTATTTGCGTAACTGCAACGGGCTATAATAATATAGACGTAGAAATGGCCCGGCAGCGGGGCATCACCGTCTGCAACGTCAGCGGTTACAGCTCGGATGCAGTGGCCCAGCACGTATTCGCCCTTATTCTTGCGCTCAGCAACCGGGTATACGAGCACCATCTCAGTGTACAGCAGGGCGACTGGTCGCGTTGCCGCGATTTTTCGTATTCGCTTTCGCCCATCCACGAACTGGCAGGAAAAACGCTGGGCATATACGGGTTTGGGCGCATCGGTCAGGCGGTGGCCCGCATCGGGCAGGCTTTCGGCATGCAACTGCTCGTCACGCACCGCCGTCCGCTGGAAAACGAGGCTATTCAAGTGTCCATTACCGAATTATTCAGCCGCGGCGACTATATCACCCTGCATGCGCCTTTGACTGCTGAAAACCAGGGATTGGTAAATTGGGAATTACTGCAGCAAATGAAACCCAGCGCCGTCCTGATCAATACATCAAGGGGGGCGTTGATCGTAGAGGCCGACCTGCGCCGGGCCCTGCAACAAGGGAGCCTGGCCGCTGCCGCCCTCGACGTATTGAGCCAGGAACCGCCGCCGGCCGATCATCCTTTGTTAGGACTGCCCAACTGCCTGATCACCCCCCACAATGCCTGGGCGAGTGTGGAAGCGCGCCGGCGACTAATGGACATTACCGTAAAAAATGTAGCGGCTTTTTTGGCTGGAACCCCTCAAAATGTTGTGGGTTGTGGGTTGTAGGTTGTGGGTTGGTTGGGCCCAACGCGTTGATATTCTGATAGTCAGATAGTCTCAAAGTCTCAAAGTCTAATGGTCCGAAAGTCTAATAGTCTATTAGTCTTAGCAATTTTCCTGCAAATCGGGAAAAATTGCGCAAAACGCGTATATTTGCGGAGTTTTTTTCAAAAGTAGCCAAAGGTTCGCTGAGAAATTAACTGTTACACATTAGCACTATTGCTCAATTATCTGTCTAAGTAAACTATCGAAACATGCAAGGGAAAGGGATTGTGAAGTTTTTCCTTGTGCTCATGATTATCGTTACCGTAGCGCAGTACTTTTTTATTTTCCCCACACAGAAAGTAGAAAAAGCTGCGGATCAGTACGCCATGCGCGCAGCGGATAAAATCAGTGATGAAGCACAAAAGAAAGCCGTTTTCAAAGCCGAACGGGTGGCTTTCCTCGATTCAGTATCTACCGAAGAGGTATTTCGCATTCCACTGTTGAAGTCGTATACCTACCAGGAGCTGAAAGCACAGCAACTGGCCCTGGGCCTCGACCTCAAAGGAGGTATGAGTGTGGTATTGCAGGTAGACCTGAAAAACTTCATTAAGGCACTGTCGAACGACAGCAAGGATCCCACCTTCCTCGATGCCCTTGAAAAGGCGACCCAAGCACAGAAAAACGCGCAATCCGACTTCGTGACGCTTTTTGCGGATGCCTGGAGCGAAGTATCCAACGGCAAAAACATGGCGCCTATTTTTACTAAAAATGAAGCGCTTCGCGACCAGATCAAGTTCGATACCGATAACAGCCAGGTCATCACCGTCATTCGCCAGAAAGCGAACGAAACGGTAGATCTCACGTTTAAGCTCCTCAAAGAGCGTATTGACAAGCTGGGCGTTACCCAGCCCAACGTATCGCTCGACGCGGGCCGCGACCTCATCGTAGTAGAATTGCCCGGCATCGACAACCCCGAGCGAGCGCGCAACTTCCTGCAGGCTGCCGCCAAACTGGAATTCTGGAACCTGTACCGCATCAACGACGCCGGTATCGTGCAGGCATTTATTGATGCCAACCAGCGCTTGAAGCAGACCCAAACGGGCGATACGGTGCTGCGCCGTGAAATCACGCGCATCGACACGGTTTACGCTACCGATTCGCTGGGCAACCAGGACAAAACGAGCATTGCCAAACTCGATACGATCTACGGCCAGAATACCGACCAGGGCCCGCTGTTCGACCTGCTTACGCTCAATTCTACGGGCGCCGCCGGACTGGCAGTAATGGGTACCGCCAAGAAAAATCAGCGCGACCAGATATCCGAATATCTCAATCGCGAAGATGTCAAGCGTTTCTTCCCCTCGGACCTGGTCTTCCGCTGGTCAAAAGACCCGATCAAAGACCCGCAAACCCGTGAATTTACGGAAGAATACGAATTGCTCGGCCTCAAAGCAGAGCGCGACGGCAAGGCCGCCCTCACCGGCGAACACGTCACGCAAGCCGGCGCCAGCCCCGACCCCACTTCTAACGAAGTAGCCGTAAGCCTGAAAATGGACAATACGGGTTCGAAAATCTGGGGAACGGTAACTACCGCCGCCGCTGCCGACAACAACCGCGAAATCGCTATCGTACTCGACGACGAAGTGGTGTCAAGTCCCCGCGTAATCAACCCGATTACGACCGGAGATACCCAGATCACGGGTAACTTTTCGATACAAGAGGCTACCGACCTCTCCAACATCCTGCAAATCGGCCGACTGCCGGCTGAAACGCGCATCATCCAGGAATCATTGGTAGGCCCCTCTTTGGGCCAGGAAAACATCAACCGCAGCTTGTGGGCCATCATTCTCGGCTTTGTAGCGGTGATGGCATTTATGGTGTTTTACTACGCAAAAGGCGGTATCGTATCCATCATCGCCCTGATTGCCAACGTATTCTTTATCCTCGGTACGCTGGCTTCCATCGGTACGGTACTCACGCTGCCCGGTATTGCGGGTATCGTGCTCACCATGGGTATGGCCGTTGACGCCAACGTAATCATTTTTGAACGCATCAAGGAAGAATTGCGGGAAGGCAAATCGCTGCTGATGTCGATCGCCGAGGGTTTCAAGCACTCCTATTCGGCTATCATCGACGCCAACGTCACTACGCTTTTAACCGCCATTATTCTTTCCTACTTCGGCTTGGGCCCCATCAAAGGTTTCGCCGTGGTATTGATCGTAGGCGTGTTGTCGTCTATGTTTACCGCCATTCTGGTCGGCCACCTGATGTTGGATTGGTGGACCATCACCAAGGGCAAGACGATCAACTTCTGGACGAAAATATCTGAAAATTTCCTCGCTCATATCAATGTAGATTGGATGGGCAAGCGCAAACTGGGCTATATTTTCTCCGGTGCGCTAATAGTGATGAGTCTCATCTCTTTCTTCACGCGCGGTTTCGAACTGGGTGTGGATTTCAAGGGCGGTTACTCCTACAACGTGCAGTTTGACAATAGTAAAAAGGTAGAGGCTCAGCAATTGCGCGAAGCGCTGACTACTTCGTTCGGCACTACGCCGGTGGTAAAAGTGATCGATACCGAAAATACGTTTAACGTTACGACAAGCTACCTGATCGATGATACGGGCGAAGACGCGTCGGAACGAGTAGTGGCTAAATTGTTTGAAGGTGTTAATCAAATCGCGGGCGGTTCGCTCGACTTTGAGCAATTCAAGCAAACTGATGCTTCGGGTACGCATATTACCAGCTCAAGCAAAGTAGGACCTACTGTGGCCGACGACATCAAAAACAGCGCATTCCTGGCTATCGGGTTTTCGTTGCTGGCGATCTTCATATACCTGGCCGTGCGATTCAGCCAGTGGCAGTTTAGCTTGGGCGCCGTATTGGCGTTGCTCCACGACGTGATCATCACCGTAGGCTTGTTCTCAATGTTCTACGGCATTTTGCCTTTCTCCATGGAGATCGACCAGGCGTTTATTGCGGCTATCCTGACGGTGATCGGTTATTCGGTCAACGACACGGTAATTGTATTTGACCGGATACGAGAGTTCAGCAACCAGTTTGCGGGGCAGCCCAAAGAAGAGGTATTTAACCGCGCTATAAACCGCACCCTGAGCCGTACGCTGAATACCTCGGGTACTACGTTGATCACGATTACAGTATTGTTTATCTTCGGCGGCGGCAGTATCAAAGGTTTTGCCTTTGCTTTGCTGATGGGTATCCTGTTCGGTACCTATTCATCGGTGTTTGTCGCCTCTTCGATTGTAGTAGACCTTATCGCGGGCATCAAAGGCCGCAAGGAAGCCGTGAAAAAGGCTTTTGCCCGGGCTGCTGCCCCCAAGGCGAAATCATAGCCTCCGTAGCATTCAACGCGAGGTTTCAACTAATACGCCCCTTTTCCGCTTGCCGGGAAAGGGGCGTAGTCATTTCTAACAACAAAGTAAGCCCACAGGCGTTTTTTAAAAAAAAGACTGCATGAGAATCCGCTTTATACCCGCCGGCATTTTATTAATTCTTACGATGGCGGCATGCCAATACACTCAAAAAATAAAAGACGGCCGCACCGCATATGAGCGGAAGCAATTTTTTGTGGCCGCTTCTATGTTGGAAAAAGAATACAACAAAGCGGATACCCGCCTGGAAAAAGGGAAACTGGCCTTTTTGCTGGGAGAAAGCTACAAAGTCGTCAACAAAAGTCCCCAGGCTATTCAGTGGTACCGCACGGCCTACGACAACCAATACGGCGTAGATGCCCTCAAAGAATACGCTTTTGCGCTCAAACGCGCCGAGCGTTATGAAGAGGCAATGCAGGCTTTCAAAGAATTGGGCATCGAAATTGGCAGTCCCTACGAATACAGAAGGGAAATCAGCGCCTGCGAAATTGCCGCAGGCTGGAAAAAGATCAAACAACCCGATTATGTGGTGGAATTATCTGCTTTTAATTCGGGAAAAGCCGATTATTCTCCCTCGTTATACCGCGACAACCAGCTTGTGATAACTTCCGACAGGCAGGGCAGCACAGGTGAAGAAACCTACAACTGGACGGGCAACGACTTTTCCGATCTGTACCTCGTCAATCTGACTACTAACGACGTTTTTCCTTTCGACAAAGCGCTCAATACCGCCAATAATGAAGGTACGGTGGCTTTCGCCAATAATTTCGCGGAAGCGTATTTTACCCGCTGTTTCAACGGCGACAAACGCCAGGATGCGTATTGCAAGCTGATGGTTAGCGAATGGATGGGCAGCGGTTGGTCGCCGGCCAAACCCCTGCCTTTTGTAGAAGAAAATATCAATTACGGGCATCCCAGTCTCTCAAAAGACGGCAAAAAGCTCTACTTCTCGTGCAATCACCCCGATGGCTGGGGCGGTTTCGATATTTATATGTCAGAACGTCAAATCGGCGGCGAATGGGGAGCTCCCCAGTTGCTCAACCGGAATATCAATACGCCCGGCAATGAGCGCTTTCCTGTGATTGACGCCGATACGCTTTATTTTTCTTCGGATCATCACCCCGGCATGGGCGGCCTCGATATTTTCAAGACCTACAAACTCAGCAATGGCGCCTGGGCGCCGGTGTTTAACCTCAAGCCGCCCATCAACTCCGGTGGCGACGATTTCGGGTTTGTGGTGGATTACCAGTCGCCGCGAAAAAAAGGCGTACTTCAACAGGGTTATTTGACCTCTACCCGCGAAAACGGCGTTGGCAATGACGATATCTACCGCTTTGAAAAACGTTTACCGCCGCCGGCTATCGAGCCACCGGTGAAAAAAGATATCGCCTACAAAATGATCCTCGACGGTTATGTGCTCGAAAAAATCCACGAAGTTGCCGGCGACCCCAACAGCCGCGTATTAGGCCGTAAACCCCTGCCGGAATCTACCGTGGAAATACGCGTGGGCAAAGAACTGAAATCGGTAAAGGTGAACGAGGAAGGCTATTTCACCCTCGATCTGGCAGAAGAGGCCGACTACGGCTTTGTGGCCGCCAGAGCGGGCTATCTGAGCAATAAGGCGGCATTCTCTACCCGCGGACTGGGAAAAGACCCCGAAAATCCCGTGATGCGCTACGAACTCGAAATTGTACTCGACAGGATCTACCTGGATAAAGAGATCAGGCTGGAAAATATTTATTACGATTTCGACAAGTGGGATATTCGCAAAGACGCCGAACCTACGCTTAATGAGCTGGCAGAGAATTTGCAACTCAACCCTGCTATTCGCATCCAATTGTCGTCGCATACCGACTGCCGCGGCAACGACCGCTATAATGAAGATCTATCACAGAAACGCGCCCAATCGGCCGTCGACTACCTGATCACGAAGGGCATCGACCCGGCCAGGCTGGCTGCCAAAGGTTACGGCGAGACTTCCCCCGAGGTGGATTGCCTCTGCACGAGATGTACGGAAGAAGAACACCAGGCCAACCGCCGAACGACGTTCAAGATTATCGAATGAGGACGAGCCGGTTGACGTAAGAAAACTCAAATTCGGGCGCTTCCAGTTTTATGATAAATACCCCTCCGCTTTGTTCGCTGAGCGGCAGGAGGTAACTGCCTTCCATTGTAGTACCCAATGGCGTGGTGAACAGCCTTTTTCCGCTTGTATCAAAAATCGACAGGCGCACCGCCATAGGCTGCGCGAATCTCCACGACAAGGTGGCCTGGCTTTGTGCCGGGTTGGGGAACAAGTTGACAAGGCGGCTTGCCCCAGGCGCGTCGGCGCCCACTACAAGCGTACTGGCGCCGGCACTACACCCCTTGGCGTCGGTTACCGTTACGCTGTACGTACCCGAAATGAGTGGATGTATCGTATCATTGACGGCGCCGGTATTCCACAATATCTCAAAATCGGGCGTACCGCCTTCAATAACTGCGGTGGCTATCAGACTACCATCGGATGGATCCGTACCGGTTTCTATGGTTGCTACGAGCAGATCGGGGGCATCGAGGAAAATATCGTACACCTTTACGCAGTCGTTGGAGTCGCGCACGGTGAGGGTGTAGAGCCCTTCGTTAAGTTGTGTCAATTCAGGGCCTGTTTCATTTTCTAAAATATTACCCGCCCGGGCCCAGGTAAATATATAAGGCGGAATGCCCCCGCTTACCATACTCACAATAGCGCCATTTGCATCATTAAAACAAGCGGGAGGCATAACTTCAATTTCAGTAATTAACGCGCTATCGGGTTCTTCTACTACCAGTAATGGAAAAATAGCCCGGCAGGTATCGGAATCGGTCACAGTAAGCGCATACAAGCCCGCTGGGATACCGGAGAGGTCTTCGCTATGGCTGCCGTTGCTCCACCCGTAAGAATATGGAGGAGCGCCTCCCATGATGGTTATGGCCAGGGCGCCTGTAGAGTCTCCTTTGCACACGACCGGCGTTGAGAAAGTCAGCGAATCGGTTAATTGGATAGGCGTATTCACCTCTACCACATTGGTATCGGTAAGGGAAGCCATACAGCCGTTTGTGTCGGTTACAAAAACCGTATAGGTATCAGCGGGTACGTTTGTCAGATCCTGGTTGCTGGAAACGAGATTTCCCGCACTATTATACCAGTTATATTGATAGGGCGAAGTGCCCCCGAAAATCGAAATATAAATACCGCCGTCAAAGCCGCCAAAGCAATTTACTTCATCCACGCCATCGCGCGAGATGAGCAGCGGTAGCGGCTCCGTAATAGATTGGGGCGGGGCAGTTACCTGGCAACCCGTGGTTAAGTCGGTTATAGTCACGCTGTATTGCGGATACAACAACAAAGGCCCCACGTTGACAATCGTATCGCCCGTTTGTGTCAGGTAGGAGGGCGTAAAATGGTATAAATATTGCCCCGACCCCCCGCTGATAGCGGCTTGCATCGCTGCATCGGCGGCGCCGAAACAACTGATACTCGTTACGACAAAACTATCGAGCACCAGTGCAGGCGGCCGTTCGCGCAGTTTGTAGGTGGGGGTCACGGCATTACATCCGTTGTCGTCTGTGATAGTCAGTATATAATCGCCGGGGGCGGCGTCATATAATATAGCGTTGGAGGCGCCGTTGCTCCATGAATAGTGATAAGGCATCGTGCCGCCATTGATGATGGCGCTCAGTGTATCGGCCGACTCGGGGTCGCAGAGCAGGCCTGCGTCCAACTCGACAGTTGCCTCTAAGGGTAAAGGCGATTCGAAAATAAAGGAGGTATCTATGGGGCAATTATTGAGGTCGAGTACAATCAGGCGGTATTCGCCGGCGGGCAGATCGTAGACGTCTTCGGTGTCCAGTCCCAGGTTGACCCATTGGTAGCTATAGGGCGGAGTCCCCCCTACGATATTGATTTCTACAAACGCAGAAGAATCGCCAAAGCAGGTGATTTCACCGAGCGCTTCTATTTTTAATACAAGCGGCGATGGCGAATTCATAGTTATCGTTTCCGTCACAAAACGACATCCGCCGATATCGGTTACGGTAAGCTGATAATTGCCGGGCCCGAGGTTGTCGCGGTCTGCCTGTTGAATACCGTCGTTCCAGTTGAAAAAGACAGGAGGGGTTCCTGATGCCAGCACCAGCACGTCAATGAGTCCGTCAGCCACACCTGCACAAGAGGGTTGTTGCGTAGCCAGCTCTATGTCAAATACTTGTGGGGCAACGACCGTAATTGTCGTATCGTAAATGCAACCCTGTCCGTCGGTGATGGTTACGGGATAAATGCCTACGTCAACCTGGGTGATCATAGCGCTTATATCGCCTCTGGCCCATTGATAGGCATAAGGCGGAGACCCCGTCGGCGTTAACTTGATGGCGCCGGCAGCAGGGCCTACGCAGGGGGGCGGTGTAATCATAATGCCCAAATTAAGCGTAGAAGTGGGTGTAAGCGTAATATTCGTTGTTTGGCTGGTACAGCCGTTGGCATCGCGCACAAAAACAGTATAGTCGCCTACCGCCAGGTTGCCGGCCTGGTTACCCGTTTGGTTGACATTCCAGACATACTGATACGGCGGAGTGCCGCCTTGGCCGGTGACGGTAATTGATCCGTTGTTATTGCCCAGGCAGGTAGGATGGTTGATATCGACAATAGCCAGCGTTAGTATTGGAGGCTGGGTAACAGAGAAAGCGCGGCTTCGGGTACAGCCCTTAAAGTCGGTCACTGTAACGGTATAATTTCCAGCCGGAAGCCCAAGCCTCAAAGGACCGGTTTGGCCCGTATTCCACACATACTGATAAGGCAGCGTACCTCCCTGTCCGCCGGCGAGCAGGAAACCGTCGGATAACCCGTTACAACTGACCATAGCCTGGTTGACACTAATTACTTCGAGCGTATCGGGGGCCTCCAATGTGAAACTGGCGGTGGCCGTGCAGCCCCTTAAATCGGTGACGGTAATCGTGTACGTGCCTGCCGTCAGGTTTTGAATATCTTCCGTAGTTTTGTTGTTGCTCCACAAATAGAAATAGCCGGGTGTGCCGTTAAATACATCCACGTCAATGCTGCCGTCGGCAGATGAGTGACAGGAAGGCGGAGTTGTAACGGCTTTGATAATGATGGGTTCGGGTTCTTCTACAATCAAGTCGTTTAGTACGGTTACGCAATCTCCTTCGGTAATGGTCACAGAATAAGCGCCGCCGCTCAGGTTTTCAATACAAGCGCCGGTCATACTGTTGCTCCACAAAATCGACGGATTGTTGCCGTCCACGGTCAGGCAGATCAGTCCGTCGTTTCCGCCGGGGCAAGTTACATGGAAAATGTCTACGTCTTCTACCACTGCGGCAGGCCCCTGCACAAGCACCGAGCGCAACACCAGTTGGCACATGGCGCTCGAATTATCGGTCACCGTAATGCGGTATTCGCCTTGCGGCAAATTGGCAATAGTATAGCCACCGGGTATACCCGACACTGTTCCGGTTACGCCGTTGCTGCCCGACCAGCTATAGCTGAACGGCGCTAATCCGTTGAGCGGGTTTAGCGTTATGCTCCCGTTGGTACCCGAGCAGGAAGTGACATTCACCACTTGTCGCGAAATAGAATCAATACTGTTGGTTGTTGTGACGATGATGCTGTCAATGCGGATACAGCCCAAGCCGTCGGTGACGGTTACGCTGAACACTTGTCTCAACCCTGATTGCTGCCCCCCCGAAACCACGATAGCCGACGAGTTTTCGCCGTTGCTCCAGGCATATTCGTAGGCGCCGGCGCCTCCTGTGCCGTTGGCGGAGATTGTAGTTGACGCGTCTTTGCATAACGAAAACGAATCTGCCGGCGCCAGCAAGATGCCGGGTTGTTCGTTTACACCCAGCAAGATAGTTCCTTCATCAGTACACCCTGCCGGAGTAGTCATGAGGTAGTAATACGAGGTAGAAACTAGCGGCGACACAATAGATGAGGCGAGTTGATTGCCGGCATGGGCCGGCGTGGCGCTATGAAAAGTGAGCAGACCGCCCGTCAGGTTGGCATCGGAAACGGGCGTAGAGGCCAGATTATACGACTCACCGGGACAAATTGGCGGCACGGGGACTGCGCTGAGGTCGGGGTTGGGATTTACGACGACTACGACTTCGGCGCGTACGCCCGAAAAGCAAGTGAAATTGGTCGCACTGGCAAAATACCTGTATTCAACGGGATTTGAAGTATTATTGGCCGGCAATACGGGCATATAGCAATTGCCAAAATGGAGCAGGTCATTGCCCGTAGAAGAACCATACCAAAGTATACTCTGCCCGGAGGGTGGCACGGCGCAAACGACAGCTTGTTGCCCCGAGCAAATCGTATCGCTGGTAGCCAGGGGAGTGGGCAAAATGGGGTCGTCGGCAGGGCCGTTGCAGTTATTGTCGATATTGTCGCAGGCTATTTCGGGCATTCCAGGATTTATCAAGGGGTTGTTGTCGTTGCAATCCAGGGCGTTATTTGCATATCCTGCCGGGGCATTATTATTGCAACTTAATACATAATTGCCGGGGCGACCGTAGCCGTCGGCGTCGGCGTCTACGTAATATTGCGTATCTGGGAAACCCAGGTTGGTCGACCCATAAAAGACTACGTTGTCAAGCGCGATATCGCCGCGCGAGCCGTTTCCTTTAATCCCCACGAAGCGGAATTGCATCACGGTACCATTTGTGAAATTGCTGAGGCTCAGGTATGTTTTAAGCCATTGGTTGCCCATATTGCCGCTCTGCTGCCAGAGCGTACTCCAACTAAAACCGCCGTTTGTAGAAACCTCCAGCCGCAAAGTGCCGATGTTGGCGCCGTACATATGGTAGTTAAAAGAGAGGTGGCAGGTATCCGCACCCATTTTATTGAGTTGTATGCAACTGGAGTACAGCATAGCCTTGCTGCCAAAAGCGCATGAATTGCCGGTAGTTTCTATATATACGAATTTGCCGCCGCCGGGTGCGTCGTCGGTGGGGCCTGTGCCGAGTGTAGGCGTACCTCCGCTGTAAGTAATCCAGTCGTGTTCGTCGCCGGGGCCGTTGCGCCAGAGGCCTGTTAATTCGCAGCTGGTGGGGCAGGCTGCTGCGCAATTATTTTGTGTATTAAAATTTTCTATTATGGTAATAGGAGGAGGGTCGCAGCCGGTATGGGCAGAAACCACACAGGAATTGATTGAAAAAAAGCCGCTACAGAATCGGCGCACATAGATGTCGAAATTGCTGTCGGGCGCCAGACCGGTGAGGTCGACAGGCGGGCAGACGCCAAAAGCGATCGTACCGTCCAGGCCGGGAGAAAAACCGGCGCCAGGCGTAAATCCCGGAGGTCCGTATTCGATAACCGTCGTGCCGCAGAAATTATCGGGGGTCCAACCCACGGTCACGGTAGTAGTATCAACAGCCAGCACTTGCACGGCGGTGAGCGGCAGGCATTCTATGGGGGCAAAAACGAGGTTGATATAATCCAGGGCTCCGGTATCGAATTCTACGTCATCGCATATGAATAATTTCCAAATGCCATTGGCTGCGGTGAGGCTGTCATTAAATACGTAAAATTCGTCTTCGGGCCTGTAGACGGTATTGGTAAACGGCGGTGCGCCCTGCGTAATTGAAGTACAGGCCCCCACGGCAAAAGTGACATGCTCTTCGCAGGTGGGGTCAAAGGGATTGCCGTAATTGTCATCGCCGCCACCGTTATCGGAAGTAAGGTAAGCCGAGCGGCCGTTGGGCGCAATCAGCAACACATCGAGGTCGCCGGCCCAGCTATGGCGGATGGTCAGGTGTACTTCTTTTAAATAAACCTGCAAGCCCATCGCCCCGGGAGGCGCGTTATTTACCTGTATATGAAATTCGTTGGGTTGGTAATAGACGGCGTTTTCGGGGCAGTTGTTGTCTACAATAGGCAGATTGAGCTGGCAAGCCGAGGGGTTGCTCAGCAAGGGTATGCTTTGGGCGATTCCCCGGTTCGCTGCGGCTAATAACAATAAGACAATTACTAATAACAGGTGTGTCTTTTCTCGACAACTCATCAGACCATGCTTTTTAGGGATGAACGGTTATTGGGTAAAATAACGCATTATTCCTAAAACGTCCAAAGCAGGGCCGTTTATGATTTTGTATTTGTATTTATATTGACATGGAATGACAGGGAGGTGACGGCGGGGGAGTATCCTGGGAGGTGACAATTTTTCGACTGTACGACTGTAAGACTTTACGACTATATGATCATTGTTCGTACAGTCGTACAGTCCCAAAGTCGTACAGTCGTACAGTCGTACAGTCGCACAGTCCCAAAGTCGCAAAGTCGTACAGTCGTACAGTCGTACAGTCCCAAAGTCCCCTACCTCCGCCACCTCACCGGTTGCTTCGCCGGACAGTCCTCGCAAATGCACTTGCCGTTCTGGTCGATTTTCAGGATGACCAATTGCGGACAGCAATCCCTGATAAGTTCTTTTACCGTAAAATGAAGCGTATCAATCCGCTTTCCGGTTTGCAGGTAGGCGGTAAAGTGGGTTTTATCTTGCCAGCGCAGTGCCGATGGGTCGTTGAACAATACCCGGTAGGTATTGGCGGCTTGCGCCATGGGCAGCGTGACAATCGGCCCGTCTTCGCTTTTTTTTGCCGGCGAGTTGATTACCAGCGGAAGCTCCGGACTGCGTTTGGAAGCTTTCCATTCAAAAACAAACGAAAACGGCTGTTCTTTAGCCGGCAGGCAAGGTGGAGGAGGGTCGCAGGGATTTTTGGGCTGCTCGGGGTGGGTGGCCTGGGCGGTGCAGCTGTGAATAGCGAAAAAGAGGGTTACCAAGGCTAAATAATGGCACTTCATGGCACTGAGTTGATTTAGGAGTAGCAGGATGACATTACAAGTTACGAAAATTTGCTGATGTCCCACATAAGTTTGGCGTATTCGATAAATATGTTAATTTTACAGCAATACCATAGATAAGTCGCCGTATATTTATAGCATAACAATAAAAGAACATGATATGAATTTTGGCTTATACGATTTGTTATCGCAGGTAGTTCCGGGTTTTGTCGTGTATTTATCCTTATTGCGGGCTTGGGGAATTTCATGGGACAAAGACTACGTAGTAGCGGCAACCGTCATGGCCTATCTGGCCGGTTATCTGATCAACGCGCTGGGTTCCTGGCTGGAAGGTATTTACTTCTGGACCTGGGGCGGAAAACCTTCGTCGCAATTATTGAAAGGGAAAGGATTAAAAAAAGTGCAATTTTATCACGCTGACGAAGCCAGGCAATTATTGGCGAAAGAAACAGACCATAAAGAACCAGGAGAGGAAGAATTATTCAGCATCGCCATGCGTTATGCGACGGGCATCAAAGATACCAGAATAGAAGCTTTTAACGCCAATTACGCTTTTTCCCGCAATATCCTGACAGCCTGCTTGTTGGCTGCTTTTTTGTTGTATAAAGATTACAGCTACGACATGACCTACCTGATTCTGGTAGTAATTGCCACTTTGATAGCCTGGCAGCGCTGTAAAGAAAGAGGGTATTATTTTGCCAAAGAGGTATTGCAAGTCTATATGAAATTGAAAAAAACGCTTTAGGCTTGACATAAGAAAAAAATATGTATAGGCAATTAATCAAAATATTGTTTATCGGCATCGCCGCCATCCCTTTTGCGCTTTATGCACAAAATGTAGCCGATTACTATTTCATCAACCTCACTACCCAGGAAGGCTTGTCCCAAAATACCGTCAAACAGATCATGCAAGACCACCAAGGTATGATTTGGATAGCAACTCAAACGGGTCTGGACAAATACGTCGGCAAGGTGATTAAGCCGGTGACCGGTTTCAATAAGTCTTTAGCTGAATCGATTACTTATTTATACGATTGGGATAAAGACCACATCCTGGTATCTACTACCAAGCGCAATTATTTAGTAAACAAATGGCAATTTGATAAAATCAAGCCATTATCGGGGGAGTACGCTAAGATCAAATTTATTTCAGAAACCAGGTATGGATATCTTGTATTTTGCGAAAACTCAATCATGCTGGTAAATAAAGATTTGATTCCATTATGGCAGGATCCCAAGTCGCTTGAGTATGAAATTTACCAGGTTACCCAGTATCGGGATACATATTATATCGGAACGAATAAAGGGTTGTATATATATAGTAAGCCAAGCGAGGGAAATTCACCCAGCAAGTTGCCCTCAGATGGTGATGCTGTATATTCCCTGGCGGTAGATGGGAATTCCGGGATCTTGTATTATGGCGGCGATCGTAATAAATTGTACCGATACGACATCAACAGCGGGAAGAAAACCGCCCCCCCTCTTTCGCTAGCCGGCGAGCCGGGGCGGATTACTTCTTTGTTAGTCAATGGCAAGACGCTGTTGGTCGGTACGGAAAAAAGCGGATTATCAATAATGGAGGTCGGCGTCGACACCTTCCGCCGTTTACACCCTGATATTCGCTTTCACTCGCGTGATTATTTTTCAAGCCGAGAGGTTAATTGCCTGTTTCGCAGTAAAGAGGGGGTGGTATGGGTAGGCACGGAGGTGGGCGGGCTGAATATCTGGCCGTCAGGC
>Ga0209573_1001422_pt1 | contig 37298 bp, 31 predicted proteins | sample TNRBio252014_DNA_FD_185870 | JGI IMG/M metagenome (GOLD analysis project Ga0209573, IMG submission 185870) | Wastewater treatment Type I Accumulibacter community from EBPR Bioreactor in Madison, WI, USA - TNR Reactor_6/25/2014_ DNA (SPAdes)... | ecosystem: Engineered > Bioreactor > EBPR >...
TTCAACTTCAGGCTCCGGATTTTTTCGCGCTGGGGCGAATTGTTGTTTGAAACCGATGATCCGGCGCAAGGCTGGAATGGACGAACGAACGGCCAGTTTTTGCCCCAAGGTCATTATCTCTGGATGACAACTTACCAATTGACGACAGATGCGCCGGAGCGGGTGCGCCTTGAAAAGGGTGGGATACATTTGCTTCGGTAAAGGCAATAAAATATGTGGACCAAATACGCTTTGGACGCGTAACTTTACCTTGCTGATAAAAGACCGGATATGCCACTGCCTCGTTTCAAGCTCGTCAATCGCCTCCCTGATAAAATCCTGAACTTTAAGGTAGCGTTATGCCTGCTGGGAATCGAAATGGTCACAGGCATTGCGGGGTATATGCTGCTGGAGAACTACGACTGGGTGGAGGCGATTTACATGGTGGTCATCACCATCTCAACGGTTGGGTTTACAGAAGTGCAGCCGCTCTCTGCGGCCGGCCGCTTGTTTACCTCTTTTATTATTGCGCTCAACATCGGCGTATTTGCCTACTTCCTGGCAGTTTTCTCTTATTATGTTCTGGAAGGTGAATTTTTTAAAACCTGGTTCCTCAAACGCATGCAAAAGGCGATCAATTCTTTAAACAACCATGTCGTGCTATGTGGGTATGGCAAATATGGCAAGGAAATTTCTCTCAACCTGTTAACCCACAATATCCCTTTCGTCGTCATTGACCATGCTGCCGACAAAATAGACCGATTGCAACACAACGATCAGCCACTCCTGTGTCTGGAAGGAGACGCTACTCAGGACGAAACCCTGATGGCAGCAGGCATCCTGCGAGCCAGGGCCATCATCACTGCGTTGGCCGACGACTCCGACAACCTGTACATTGTCCTCACCGCCCGCCAGCTCAATCCCGGCCTTAACATCATCAGCAGGGCCATAGAACCCAAAGCCGGCAAAAAATTGATGAAAGCAGGGGCTAATCACGTGGTCATGCCCGAGCAAATCGGCGGGTTCTACATGGCAACTTTAGTCAGCAAACCAGGCGCCGTAGAATTCTTTTCCTTCATCACCAGCGAAAATAATACAGATATTGGATTTGAGGAAATCCGTTATGAGCAGCTACAACCACAATTTCGTACTTCTCCCATTAAAGAACTACAACTTCGCCACCAAACAGGAGTCAACATTATTGGCTATCGCAACCATGATGGCCGTTATGAAATCAATCCCTCCCCGGATGTTGCGTTGAAACCCGGCTGTAGTTTCATCGTTCTGGGAAGCGAAGTCCAACTGAAAAAGTTGCATGAATTACTGGGAACTATCAACTGAGATGCTATGCCTCATTAAACAATGACGAACATTAGCCTTTCGGGTGAGGAAAGTCATGTCTGATTTCGGTTTTCCCTTGCTTTTTTGTAGTAAAATTAACAGGCTTATTGCCGGGATTTCCATCGCAACAAGCCTAAAATCTAAACTGCCGAAAAGATGCGTATTTTATTGCCCACCGATTTCTCAAAGCTCTCCATCATTCCGGTATATTATGCCGCCAAGCTGGCCCGGAAAATCAAGGCGGAAATCATCCTGTTCCACGCGGTATATGTGGAGGCGATGCCACGTGCTTCTACGTCGTTCAAATCGGGGCTTTTGATGAATGCCATGAGTGAAAATGCGGTAGCCGACCTCGAAGCTTTGGCGGCGAAGCTCAAAGAAGACGTTGGAAACGACATCGAAGTCAGTTGGCAATTAGAGGTTGGGCTCCCGATGGAAGCTGCATTGGAAGCGTATGTTGCCGAAAACAAAATTGACCTCATCATCATGGGAACCAAAGGCGCATCCGGGTTAAAAAAAGTGCTGATGGGCAGCAATACGGCGGCGGTTATTGCCAACAGCAAAATTCCGGTTATTGCCGTTCCGGAGCTTGCTTATTTCAGCAACATCCATAAAATTGTGTACGCTTCTGATTTGCAGGATGTGGAAAATGAGGTAGAAGCCCTGCTGCCATTTGCCAGGCTTTTCGACGCCTCCATTCATTTGTTGCACATTGCCCCGCCTGAATCAGAACCACCTGTTGTCGCAGCAATTTTAGAAAAAACGCTGATTGACCGTTATCAATACCCCAATATTGCCGTGCACATTTTAAAAAGTGACAATGTGGTAGAAAGCATTGATGCCTTCATTGCAGCAAATGGCGCCAATATATTAGCCATGTTCACCCACAAGCCGACGTTTTTTGAAAAGCTATTTGGCCAAAGCGTTACCCGCGAAATGGCGTTCCACAGCAATGTTGCTCTGCTGACGATGAAAAAGGCTTAAGTATACGCTTCGATGATGGTTGCGCGCAAAGCAGCCTTCACCTCATCCGACGTAAACGCATGTTCGATGGCTTCCAGGTTGCATTTCAAAAAATGCGTTTTCCCCCAGTCAAACTCTTTTTGCAAAACTTGATATTCGCGAGTCAGCGTAGTATTGGAGATGGTTCGGGCGTCTGTATTGACACTCATGGAAACTCCGCTGTGATAGATGCGATCCGCAGGGTGGTCTTTGATGGTAGGAACCACGTTGGTTTGGACGTTGCTGGTAGGACATACTTCGAGGTGGATGCCTTCTTTTTTTAAGAAACGCAGCAACTCCGGGTCTTCCGCACTCCTGACCCCGTGCCCAATCCGGGATGGGTGGAAATTTTCCAGCGTTTCCCAAACGCTGTCGGCGCCTTTTGCCTCGCCTGCGTGGGCGGTGACATTCAATCCATTTTTTTGGGCAAAATCAAACGCCCGGATGTGGTTGTCAATCGGAAAACCGGCTTCATCGGCAGCAATGTCGAACCCTGCGACATTGCTGCCTTTGAATTGCATGACTAACTGAACGGTTTCCATACTTTGCGCTTCCGAGTAGTGCCTCAACGTACACAAGATGAGGCCCACCGTGATCCCCGTTTCTGCCATGCCTTCTGTGGCGGCGTCATTCACCGTTTGAACGACCTCCTCCGGCGTCAGCCCTTTTTCAAGGTGCAGCAGTGGCGCAAAACGGATTTCGGCATAGATCACGTTGTCCTTTTTCAACTGCCTGCACAAATCCAGCGTCACCAAACGCAGTTCTGCTTTGGTTTGCATCAGCTCCGTGCCTTTTACAGCCCGGGTCAGATAATCGGCCAGATCGGTGCATTTTGGCGGCGCGATGAACGATTCCCGATAGGTTTCGTAGCTGATGGACGGTGCAATTTGTTGCACGACCTCGTAGCTCAGCGAGCAGTCTAAGTGCAGGTGCAATTCTATTTTTGGCAAAGTTGAATTATCCATTCATTAGTCCGTTACTTAGTGTTTGGCCATTTAGCCCGGGTGTTTGTTCTTTAAAGTTCGAGAGCAAGGCATGTTTCACCCCAAAAACGGGAGTTTACTCGCGTAAATGACTGATTTTGGGGTGAAACATAACGCAGCTATCGGACTATAAAGACAGACACTACTTGACGCCACATTGCTTCAGGATCGCTTGATTTTTAATAACATAAGAATCATCGCCTGCTTTTTGAGCCATTTCCAAAGAAACCTTCGCGTCGGCGACGGCTTTTTCGCAATTGCCTAATTTGGCATAGATGCGGGCGCGGAGCTGGTAAGTCCAGTACTCTTTGTCTTTTGCCACCACTTTATCGGCCCATTCTGCTGCCTGGTTCAGGTCTATGTTCTTTTCGTAGTAATAGTCGGCAGCACCAAAGTAGGTGTCGGTCGTACAATCCGCTTTGGCTGTTTTGGCTTTGATTTCAGCCATAATTTGGTCGTGTGCGTCGTGCGAAACAGCAAATTTTACGGCCGTTTTATCCCAGGCAAGGATTACCTCTAAGTTATTGGGCGAAGTTTGCTCCAGCGCAATAGCCATATTTTCCGCTTTGGCGGTTTTGTAAGGCGTTACTTTAAAGCGGATCACGTCTTTCTTTTCGTCGTAGGCATAAGCGCCCCACTGCTTATCGTCGGAGTTCAGGATGATCGTCCACTGCGTTTTTCCGGGAATGGTGTACCAGCCGTAGCTGCCGGCAGGGACTTTTTGTCCGCTGATCATCACGTCGTTGTCAAACTTGATCGTTGTAATTTTATTGGCGCCCGTACGCCACACTTTGTCGAAAGGAACTAAATTCCCAAAAATTTTCCGCCCTTTTACGGATGGACGGCTGTATTCGACGGTAACTTTGGTAAGCCCCACTTGTTGGGAAACCATTGCCGCCGGACTGGCAGCAGGCGTCTCGATCTGAGCGGATAACCCGAAAGCAGTCAGGCTCAGCAATAAACACAAAGCAAGATGTTTTTTCATAATTGGAAGTTGTGTTGACGAGTGAATAATGAGTTTTTTACGGATGATTAAAGAGACCAAAAATAAGACAACTTTAGTAACTACCTACTAATTGGGACTAATTGAAAGGCGATTTTCCGCGGGGCGTTTTGGAAGGAGGCTGATGCTGAAGGAAATGGATGAGTGACCTGTAACAAGCTGGCAACATATTATGAACAAGGCGTCCTAAAGCCTGCGAAACGAAGCCTTGCTGTGCTTCGCAGGCTTTAGGACGCCTTAAACGGGTAACAAAAACTACCTCCCCCCAATCACAAATCGCACCGTCTCACCTACGCCAATGCCCGTTTTCACGCGCAGGAAATAAATCCCCGCAGGATACCCGGCCACATCAAGGCGAAGGGGCGCATCCGGCGCCACGGTACGCTGAACCTGCATGACCTGCCCGCGGGCATTCACCAGTTCCAGTTCGATTGCTTCGCCGGGCCATTGGCTCAGGTCGGCAAGGACGTAGTCGGTAGCAGGATTCGGAAATACCGTCCACGCGGGCTGATGTGCGGCAGGCCGCGTTGCAGGCAACTGATTGCCGGGTGCGGCAAAGAGCATGTCCATTGGCGCAGCATCGCAGATGCCATAGTTGTCATTAAGGCATCGCAGGGCCTTCAATAAATGATTCAGGTGCGGCGGGCCAATGATATTGCCCAATCCGAGGTTGGTCAACCGGAGCAGGTCGTTTACATCAGGCGGCGATGGCATGTATTGGAAAAGAACCGGGTGGAAAATGCAGTCATCCAGGTCAGACAATAAGGTGTTGCCGTAGGCCGGATCGAGCCGCAATTTTACACTCAGGATCAGACCCGCTTCGAGCAACGGGTTCCTGGATTTCCCATCCGCATTGATCAGATTGGGCAGAATCGAACAATCGGAACCATCAACCACAATCCGCTTCGTGCGCAGCGAGGTGGCAGAGTCGCCCACCGATGGCATCCACTCAATAACGCAAGGCCCGGCGCCGGGCAGCAAGGTAAGTCTGTTGCGCGACATGCCCAGTACCAGCGGATTTGGTGCGCCATCGCCATCGGTATCTACGGAAAGCGCCTCTTCCAGCAGAGGTAGTACGGTGCGGATGATGGTTTGTACGCAGCTACTGCTGTTGCCGCAGGCATCCGTCACGTTCCAGGTGCGTTCGATGGTGCATTCCCAGTCGCAATTGCCGGAGACCATTTCATCCGACCAGGTGATCACCGGGTTCGGGTCGCAATTATCTACGGCGGTTGCGCTGCCCGTCACATCGGGCAGAATGGACGAAGCGCAGGAAATGGTCGTATCGGCAGGACAATTGAGCACAGGCGCTACCTCATCCACGACCGTAACGGTTTGCGGATAGCTTTGTGCATTGCCACACTGGTCTGTGACGGTAACCACCCGCGAAATTGTATAGTTATAATCGCCACAGGAGCCGTCGCCGGTTTGGGAAATGGTGCTGATGACCGTGATGAGCGGCGTCGGATCGCAATTGTCGCTCACTTCCAGCACCGGTAGTTCCGGAACGTTGTCGCAGGGAGCCGTTACATCGCCCGGGCAGTTGAGGCAAACCGGCAGTACATCGTCGCCGATTACCGTAATCTCCTGAACGCAGGTTGCTGTATTGCCGGCCACGTCCTGAGCGGTCCAGGTACGCTCGATGATTCCGTCCGAACAATCCGCCGGAGCCCCGACGTCGCTGAATGTGAACAAAGTTCCGGCACAGTTATCGCTACCAGTCGCCATGCCGGTATTGTCGGGACTCTGGTCCTCGTTGCAAGTAAGCGTAGCATCCGCCGGACAGACAATCGTTGGCGGGATCAGGTCTGGCGCCACGCCTACTTCAATGGTGTAGGTGCTTGCGCAGCCATTGACGTCGGTTAAGGATAAGGTATACGTGCCGGGAAGCAAATCGCTGATGTCTTCGGTCGTTTCGCCGTTGCTCCATTCAAACGTAAAGCCCGGCCCTGTCGTAAAGTCAATTGCGCCGTCGGCATTTTCCGCACAGGAGGCATCGGTGACCACATAAGGGGCTAACTCCGTTGATTCCACACCGGTAATGCACACGCGCTGGTTGTTGTTCGCAGCGCCGGTTGCAGCCGTGAATCCCCAGAAGACTTCCGGGTTACCACCGAAAATATCTGCAACGATATCGCCATTGTAGGAAAACTGGAGTACGCCGTCAAAAAATGCGCTCAAAACTTGTGCGCTTGCATCCCAACGAATGACGGTGCTGTGGTCTAAGCCGTCTTCAATATTGGGTTGGAGAAACGGTCCGGCGAGCAAATTGGGTAAGGCATGAAAAAGCACCCCGTTTTGCTGTAAGGCAATGTGGTCTTCTACCGGGTCATTATTTTCTGGATTCATCCAGGTATCGTACTCTACTGCAAGGGAAGGTGAAATGCCCTGGTAGCCGATGCCTCCGCCTAAGCTACCCAGCCCGGTGCAAACCGGCTGGAGTACAAAAGCAATTCCATCGGCGCCTTCGATGTCTTTGGCGCCCAAATTGAGGTCGGCACCGATTTCAAAGTCATTGGCCAGACTGATTTTGTTTTGCGACCAAACCGAACCGGCCTGGTTATTCAGCGCCACAGTAAGTTGGAAACATTCGCCTCCCAGGGGCGAGGCATTCCCATTGACCACATAAACCTGCGCATTGAGCGGTTGCAGGATGAAAATGAACAACGCCAGACTTAGGAACGTCGCTTGAAGTGTAGAACATGTGATTTTCATAAATGGTGTTATTTTTGGTGAAGAATAGCGAACAAGGGCATTTTCTTTCACTTCTGTGCATGGCGCACAGAGGGGGTAAGTGTGCTGATAAGCGGTGCAATATAAGAAATCAGGAGGAAAAGGAAAAATAACATGGAGGGGATTTTCTTAATTTGAAAAAAAAACGAGCCCCCCGAATTTTATATGCTGGTTCCAAAGGAAAGGCGCATTGAAAACCCGGGGGACTCAGGATAAAACAATCCTTTATTTCGCCAGCACCAAACGCCGGGTAACCGTAGTTCCATCGGCAGTTTGGATGCGAACCCAGTATATCCCGGACACTTGGCCGGAAAGGTCAATCGTTTCGGTGCTTTCCACGACCTGATCTACATCCCGAATCCACACGGTTTTTCCCAAAGTATTGAGAATACTGATGTTCAGGTTTTGCCCGATCAAATCGCTTAAATCAGCTGTTACTAATCCATTGGTTGGATTGGGGTAAAACTGAATGGTTTCTAATTTGGAACCAAAATAAAACATTGCGTTCTCGAAGGTACCGGGGGAGCCAATTATCGGAGTGCTACCCACAATACTTACCGGGCCAAAATCAACCGTAGCAATGTCATTCACATTGTAAGCTTCGGCAAAGAATCCGACAAGAAGGCAATTTTCTGCCATTATCGTCGTCGTAAACCGCAAGGTCCAATTCACTCCATTCGGAGAGGTTAGCCCCTGAAATACGTTTCCGTTTCGGGTCAGGCGCAGCCAGGTATGCCCCATGGGAATTGGCAGATAACTTTGGAGTTCAGCTCCATTGGTGACCGATCTGATTTCGCGAATTATTGAAGTGGTTATAGAAGGCGTAGCTTTCAACCCTGTTTTTTTGGCGCCGGGCATCAACGTTTCCCGCAACATGATGCCGCCATAGCCATTTTGCACACTTAATACACGAGCTGTAATGCTGATGTTGCCACAAATTGTCTGGTAAGCATAATGTACATCATCGCTGATGGTGGTAGAAAAACCGGTAGAAGTCACCGTAAAGATTTGTTCGCAGGGATCATAAACAGCGGCGCCCGGTGTCTGCCCTAAAGTCCCAACTTCGTTGTTCACATAAGGCGGCGGCAAGGCTGCTCCTTTGAGGACAGTAATATTGGCCACGCAACTGCTGGTATTTCCACACTCATCCACAGCGGTCACCGTGACGGGGACTACTGTGCCAAACTGGCTGCAATCAACACTTGCCGGGCTGATGCCGGTGACGGTATAGGCGCCGCAATTGTCGAAGCTGGAAGCTGTATTGAGTACATCGGCGGTTTGCAAAGTGTAGGTACCCGAGGGTGCCAGGAAAACCGTATTGGTAAGGCAGACCAGCGTTGGCGGCGTGTTGTCAATGCGGGTATTGTAAGTCGTTGTGGCACTGTTGCCGCAACCATCCGTCGTCGTCACCGTTATGGTGGCCGAACAAGTCCCCTCCGTTGAAACCGTTTCCGTCAACAAACCCGAACAATTGTCGGTAGCTGATGTCGCTGCCAAAGCCGCCGCTTCTGCCGCTGCTACGGTGGGGTAACAGGCTGCAATCATGCCTTGAGTTACCATCGGATCGGCATTGTCTATGCGCGTATTGTAAGCCGTTGTGGCGCTGTTGCCGTATGCATCCGCCGTAGTCACCATGATCGTAGCGGAGCAGTTCCCTACCGTAGAGGTCGTTTCAGTCAGTGCGCCCGGGCAGTTATCTGTAGCTGATGTCGCTGCCAAAGCCGCTGCTTCTGCCGCCTCAACAGTCGGATAACAGGTCCCAATGCTGCCGGTTGTAACGGTTGGCGGTGTGGCATCGTCACGGTTGATGATTTGGATACAGGTTCCAGTATTCCCCATAACATCCGGCGCGCTGGTCCAGGTGCGCTGAATGACCGACTCACCGGGCGATAAGCCAACCCCGATTTCCAAATCTGAATGACTAACCGTCAGCGCATTGCCGTCGCAATCCTGCGCGGTGGCCGTCCCTGTCGTTGCCGGCTCAATACTGCTGCCGGGACAGGCATTCCAGGTTGGCGGGCAGTTTACGACCGGAAGTGCATAATTGGAACAGCCCGGCAATGGCGAAGGATTGAATGTATTTGGATAGGTAAATCCACAGGAAAAATCATTGTCATATACCCCGACTTCATCCCCGGTGACAGCCCCATAAGGCGTGTATATCTGCACCTCGGTGGTAGTACCCGTGCTGTAATTGAAAGGCCCGAATACGATATTGTCGCCGGAAGGATCAAATACCACGCTGAATTGGCCGTCACCCGTTTCTGATGCGCAGCTTTGGTGCGTCAGCGTGAAAGTGGTCGGGTAAACATCATCAATCGGGAAACAGGTGTTTTGGTCATCACAACCTGTGGTAAAGGAAACTGCCGAGATTAATGGGCAGGTCGCACAGGCCATCGAAACAGAGCAAGCTGTTGAACTTGTCAATTCCATGCGCCGCGGGCTATTCGCCATGACCGCTTGTATCCTTGCTTTTTGGTCTAAAGTAAAAATATTCATACAAGCGTCATCCGAATAATCCATGTAGTTTTCGATCATGGCAACACTCCCCGAACACGTTGTTCTGCCTGTGGGGCATCCAAAAGATGGAGAAGCAACCTTGGGGGTATCGTCGCAAAAGTCATTGCTTGCGCCGCATCCCCCCTGAAAAGTATGGAGCAGGCCAAAGAAGTGTCCTAATTCGTGCGTCAGGGTACGCCCTAAATCGTATGGCGAAGCGCCAGGAAACGGGACAGTGCTGCTGCCAACAGAATTGTATAATACGACCACCCCATCTGTTTCTGCGGGGCCGTTGTCGCTGGGCAACCCGCCCACTCCCGACATATTGGGAAACTGAGCATATCCTAAAAGGCCGCCGCCAAGACTCATTACCCATACATTGACGTAATCCGTTGGATCCCAAATGGATTGGGGTTTGATGGTCGCATCAATATAGGTATCAGAATATGGCGGTGTGCTCCAACCCTGGGTATTTCGATTGATTCGGTTAATGCCGGGTTCAGCCAGGACATTGCCGTTAGGATCAACCAGCGCTGCGCAAAACTGGAGTTCCGTATCCGCGCCGACAGGGTTGGTGTTGTACCCTGAAGTGCCCAAAATCTTCCGGAAGTCGTTGTTGAGTTGCACCAACTGGGCATTCACGAAAGTAGCGGCAATGTTGGTGCCCGAGCCAACCGCTTCCCCGTTGTGAATAATGTGGAAAATAATGGGAACGGTCAGAACCATCCGGGCATTTCTGCCTTCGGCAACATCCCGTTTATAAGCCCTGACCCGGGGTTCCAGCCATTCTTCAAAATCAGACAGCGTCCCAATTTCAGGGAATTTGTTGCGGAGCATTTGGTCCATTTCCATCGTGTGGCACTTGTCAATGCCTGTTCCTTCGTGGTCATGGGTCTGGTGCGTTACATGAATTTGTTGCGCACCGAGCGAAAACGCCAGGAACAACATTGCAAAGTAACAAGTAAATTGTTTGAACATGATCCAAGGTTTATTATGTGAATGCCATAGTGAACTTCACATTGTTATGCGCGCAAAACATCAGGAGCTTTGAAGGAAAATTCCTGGCAATCAGGCATTAAAAACCACTTGCTAAAAACGAGGTGGAAATGGAACCACCATGAGGGGAAAAAAATTGGTGTAAACTTACAGAGGGAGGCTTCTGCTGCGGCCATGATTGCCGCTTCTAAATATTTGATTGTACAAAAAAAAGAAATATATCTCAATAAAACAAGATTGCAGGATACACTTTCAAAAAAAAATTCCGGGATATGCAGTATAGGTTGCAACATATCCCGGAACGCATATAATAAATATAATAAAGACAGACACTAATCCGCCACCACGAATTTCTGCAAATGCTGCTCCTTACCCGCAATCAGGCGCAGGCAATAGACGCCGGGCGTCAGGTTCTGTACATTGACCTCCACCGTATGCTGGCCGGAAAGAAACCAGCCGTCGGCTAAGCGTTGCACCGTCTGCCCCTGCATATTGTACAACTCCAACACCGTACGGGCGGGCTGCCCCAGCGAAAATCCAGCCTTCAGGTTGTTGCGGGCGGGGTTGGGCGCTACGGGATACAGGCGGTTGTGCAGGAAGTAGAAAGAAGGATCATCTTCCGTGTTCACCAGCATATCATCCAATTCCAGGTCTTCATCACCCGGTTGATAACTGACGTAACTGATGGGCAAATAATACATTTCGTCTGAAGTACCTTCTCCCCAGGTGATAAATTGCGGCGGGCTGTTGGGATTCACCGGATTGTTCACCGTGTTGTCATAACCGGCGTAAGCATGTACGACCGACCCTGCCGGCAAAACTTGAGGTTTTTGGAAACTATAAGAACCCTGCCAGTTGAAATCCCAGTCGTTGATGCGGATGAGGTTGATGGTTTCGCCGGAAGGCGTTTCAGCATAAACCCGCCAATGCGTCCCCAGCAAGTGCATGTGCGGCGAAATGTTAATGACACTGATGTCTTCCGGGATCGTCCAGGTGCCATGAAACTCGCGGGTCTGGTTGGCAGGAATCCAGAAAGGGCCATTTGTCAGCGTTCCAAAAAACGGCAGCATGATTTTGGTTTGTACGTAGCGTAAGGCCGGTTCATCTGCAAAAAACAGCAATACTGTTGTGCTGTCCGGCTCATCTACCGGCGTGGGTGCATAATGCATTTGAAGCAGCAGATCGGAATCGGCAGGCAGGCGCATGGCCATGCCATTGGTCATCACGGGCGGGCGCTGGCCGGGCACGTAGCCGGGCAATTGGTTTTGAAAGGTTTCTAAGTTGCCGCCGATGCCCCCGCCGCTTTCGGCAATGTAGCCGTATTCCGGGGTAGCTGCGTCTTTGGCTGCTGCTGCGCCGGTCGTATCTGTCCAGATCAGCGTGTGGTGCACAACCCTTCGGTTGCCGGGGCGAATTTCTACAGCGACCAAATCGCGGGGTTCGGTCAGGCCGGTTGGCAATACAAAGTACCGGTATTCATCAATGCCGTTGCCGGGGTGGATATGCGTTTCCGCAAAAGATAAAACCAGGTCGGGCGTGCCAATTTGCGAGCCTTCCGGAAATACCGGCAGCGGCGGCTCCAGCGCCGGATCGCCTTGTGGCTTGCCGTTGTCCACCCAATCGGCAATCATTTGAATTTCTTCTGCGGTCAGGATGTTTTCCCGCAGGTAGTGCTGGTATTCCGGATCGGCTTTCCAGGGTGGCATGTAGCGGATGCTTGTCACGTATTTGATCATCGTGCCCCAGGCCGATACTTGCTGGTAATTGGTCAATGGCATCGGTCCCACTTCACCCGGACGGTGGCAGCCGGTGCAGTGCTTGTACACGATGGGCGCAATGTGTTCACTGAAATTGACAGTTTGCCCGGATGCCCCTAAGGAACAGGCAAAAAACATCAGGAGTGGCAAAGTTTTTTTCATCATCTGTCTATTTTATTGAGCGTTGAAGGTGTTTTGTTGATCGTTGATCGTTGTTTGTTGTTCGTTGGTTTTCGTGTAACTCAAAAAGTGGTTATTTCTCATCAGCCGGGATCACGTTATTTCTTCCTACCGAGCGCTAACGAACAACGAACAACGACCAATCATCTCTACTGCAACGTAATCAAACACCCCGTAGCCGGCGCTTCCCGAACTGCAACGGGCTGTCCGGCGCGAATGGCTTTCAGGGCATCTTCCAGTTCCGAGGTTTGGACGTGCCGGCGGCGTTTGCCCACTTTGACGTAACGGTCGTCTATGCGTCCGGAATACAGGATTCGTCCGATCCGGTGATCGTAGACGACGACTTCCGGGGTAATGGTAGCGCCTAAGCGTCGGGTAAGCGCCTGATCCGTATCTATTTCTAAAGGGAAAGTCAGGCCGTATTTCTCAGCATATTCGGCGACTAATTCTGAAGTGGAAGATTCGTTTGGAAAAACGCCAAAGAAATGAATGCCTTTGTTGCCATAAACCTGGTGCAATTGTTCTAATTGCGAGGTATATTGCTGGCAAATGACGCAATCTTCGCGCAGGAAAATATAGACCGAGATGCTATCGGAAGGAGCGGCGGCGGCAGTAAAGCTCATCCATAAAAATGTGGTCAACAATCGCCAGTGCATCAGTTTGTTTTTTGTAAATGAAATACTATGACCCCTGAAAAAAGACAAAGTTTAATTCAAAGATAGGGCGCATTAATTTCCATTTACCTGTTTTTCAACAAGCGGTATCAATCTTTCAACCAAATGCATTTTTTGACCAAAAGAAAACCGGCAAAATCCACCTTTGGGTGCAGGGAACCAATTTCCAACTCAAAGTTTGGGAAGCTTTGTTGAAAATTCCGCAAGGCTCGGTAACGACGTATCAAAAAATCGCGGAAAGCATTGACGCTCCGGGCGCTGTTCGGGCAGTCGGCACGGCCATTGGCAACAATCCGGTTGCTTGCCTGATTCCCTGCCACCGGGTCATTCGCAAAGAAGGTAAAATTGGGGAATACCATTGGGGCAGTACCCGAAAAAAAGCGATCTTAGGCTACGAAATGTCAAAAAACGAATTCGCGTGAGTATTATCATCAAGAAGGCGCAAATCAATGACGCCCAGTACATTGCTCATTTAGGCCGAACTACCTTCCAGGAAACTTTCGGGCATTTGTTTCCCATAGCAGCCGAATTAGAAACTTATTTGCAAAATACTTTTTCGGTTGAAAAAATAGAATCAAGCCTCGCTAAGGAAAACAATGTGTTTTGGCTCGCTTGGGCAGGTCAAATTCCGGTGGGTTACGCCAAACTGAAAATAAAATCCTGGCATAACGACGATGATACCGAAAATTAGCTGCCGGCAATTTCCAGAGACGTTTCTCTCAACGCCCTTTCAAAAGAAGCTGCCGAGCGCCGTATATCCTCCGGCGTCGTCGCCCAGGAGCAAACGCTGATCCGGATCACTTTGCGCCCAAACCAGGTGGAACCCCCAACCCAACATTCCCTCAATTCCTGAATCCGCTGCATGGTTTTTGCGGTCATTTCATCCGATTTACATTGCACCAATATCTGATTAAAAACGACTTCATTCAGCACTTCAAAACCTTCAATTTTCCGAAGGGCTTCCGCAAACTCAAGCGCCCTTTGGTGCATGCCATAAACCATCTGGTCAATGCCCGTTTTACCGAGGTATTTCATCGTCGCCCACAGTTCTATGATGCGCGCCCTTCTCGACATTTCCGGGGTGTACAACATGCCATCCCTTTCTTCGCCCAGAATGATGTAGCTGCCTGTCATGTGCAGGGCGGAAACGAGCGCTTCTTTATCTTCGCACAACACCACTCCGCAATCATAAGGGGTGTTCAGGGTTTTATGGCCATCCGTTGCCCAGGAACTGGCTTTATGGATGCCTTTTGTGAGGTATTTGAGTTCGGAAACTGCTGCTGCCCACAGACCAAAAGCGCCGTCTATATGCACCCAGGCATTGGCCTGATTTGCCTTGTCACAAATTTCGTCAAATGCGTCAAAAGCGCCGCTGTTGACGTTGCCGGCCTGAAGAATCACAAGGGTACGGTCGTCTAATGCAGGCATCAATTCGGGCCTGATCCGCCCCTGGTCGTCCACCTCCACCCACTCGACATTATTTTTCCCAAATCCCAGCAAACCAATGGCTTTCATAACCGTAGAATGCGCCTGTTTGCCCGTCACGATCCTGATTTTTGGCGCATCGAACAATCCCTGTTCGTTGATGTCCCAACCCATTCTTTTGAGCAGGCGGTACCGCGCCGCAGCTAATCCGCAAAAATTAGCTGAAGAGGTGCCACTGACAAATCCGGCTACCGTGCTGTCCGGAAGCCCGAACAACTCCTTCAGCCATTTTTCAACCACACTTTCAAGCTTGGCGGCGACCGGGGAAATCACCTGCATGGCCGTATTTTGATCCCAATAGGTTGCCAGGTTTTTTGCAGCCAATCCTGCCGGGACCGAGCTGCCATTTACAAACCCAAAATACCTGCCGCCGAGCATGGCGGTGGTAGCCGGAGCGCCGTATTGATTCAACAGTGCGATCACGCCGGCAGCTTCGGCGGGTTCCTTCGGCATCGGTTCTTCAAAAAACTGTAAATTAGAAAGTGCCGCTTCGGTTGGATACACATTGCGCTCGAATACCTGCTCCAAATACTGAAACGCATAGGTTTGGGCCTGTTCAAAAATGCTTTTTTCGCGCATTTCGCGGAACATGGATTCCTGAATCGGATTTGCTATTTTCATTTTTCAGACTTGTGATCTATGACCAATTGCACCAAAGCCCGCATCCCCAAGCCAAATCCGCTTTCATCAATATAAAAATCGGGGGTGTGGTGTGCCGCAGCGTCTAACGGATGCACATCTTTTGGCTTGCCGCCTAAGAAAAAAAACAGCCCGGGCACTTTTTGGGCATAAAAAGCAAAGTCTTCCGCGCCTGTGATGGCTTTGATGATGCGAACATTGCTTGCTCCCGCTGCTTTTTCCAAAGATGGAATCATTCGGGCAGTCAATTCGGGGTGGTTGTAGGTTACAGGGTAGCCGATACTGATGGACACTTCTGCCGTTGCACCGGCGCTTTCCGCAATGTTTTCGGCGGTAATCCTTATTTTTTCGTGGATGATGCGTTGCATGGCAGTGTCCAAAGCCCGGATGGTGCCAATCATTTCCACCTCTTCGGGGATGATGTTGTTGCGAACGCCGCCGCTTATTTTCCCCACCGTAATTACTGCGGCTTCGTTGGTCAGGTCGGTTTGCCGGCTGATGATGGTTTGTAAGCCAAGGATGATTTGGGCAGACACCACAATGGGGTCAACACCATCCCAGGGTCTCGAACCATGGGTTTGCTTGCCTTTCACTTTGATAGAAAACTGATCGGCGGCAGCCAGCAATCCTTTTGCCTTGTAGGTAATCGTGCCCACATCGGTTCCGCTGGAAATGTGCAGGCCATACATCGCTTCGATGCCGTATTTTTCAATCAACCCTTCTTTGATCATCAGCGCTGCGCCGCCTTCTTCTCCAGGAGGCGCGCCTTCTTCAGCGGGCTGGAAGACGAAAACGATTTTGCCTTTCAGGTCTTTTTTAATTTTGGTGAGAATGGTTGCTGCACCCATGAGGATGGCGACGTGGCTATCGTGTCCGCAGGCGTGCATGACACCCACTTTTTGGCCTAAATATTCGCTTTCTTCTTTTGAAGCAAACGGCAGATCCACCCGTTCGCGCACCGGAAGTCCATCGGTATCGGCGCGTAACCCGATGGTCGGGCCGGGTTTGCCAGTTTCCAATACCGCGACAACGCCAGTGAAAGCCATCCCCGTTTCTACTTTTATGCCCAGCGTTTTCATGTATTCGGCGATGTAAGCCATCGTTTTGTATTCCCGGTTCGACAGTTCGGGGTACTGGTGCAGGTGCCTGCGCCATTTAATGACGTCGGGTTCAATTTCTTTCGCAATCGTAGCGACCCGGTCTTCCAGCGCTTTTTGCGCGGAAATGGTTGTCAGGCAGATCAGGCAGCAGGCCATGGAAAGCAAAAGCGTACGGTTCATGTTTTTCATACTTTAGTTGAATGCGATAATCGTTTCGCGTAAGGTATGAAATATAAATAATTTCACATGCCCTCAAAAGCTGCTTTAACTTGCAGCTTCCTCTGACAGGGCTTTTACCTTGGCTAATGCGATGGGGAATTTATCTTTGAAGTAGTCTTCGAACGTATCGTCGGCGTCCATTTCTACTTCTAATACGGTGGCGCCGTCTTTTTCGCGGAGGGCGTAATTTTCCAAAGCGCCCGACCAGCCATGCGTTTTTGCTGTTTCAAAATCTTCTACGCCTTCCTTCAGCTCGCCGAGGTGCTCGAAAGACATGAATTGGTTGGGGATCATCCGGGCGATTCGGCTGGTCATGCCATTGCCGGCGCCGTCGAGGAACAGGATTTTACTGCCTTCCTGCCAGTCGCTCTCAGCACAGGAGCCTTCGTGGAAAACGCTCGTCCAGGCGCGGTAAGTTGAGTCGTTCCAAAGGATGTCCCAAACCCGCGCGGCGGGAGCGTTGATTTGAGTTGAAAAGCTTATTTTTTTCATGTTGAGTGATTTATGAATTAAAATAGTCGGGTGATTTCTCTTAGTCAGGTGCCGGTCGTTGAGCGGAGTCGAAACACTATTCTCCCAGCAATTGGATACATTTAGCATACGAAGCCCCGGCTTCCAAAACGGTTGCGACGTCAATTTCGCCATTTTTTGAAGCGATGCGCATCACCTTGTCACAATCTTCGAGGTCAAAGGTGATGCGATATCCGGAAAGTTGCTCCAGAATTTTGATGGTCATCGCCATGCTTTCTGCAGGGCTTTGGATATCCGTTTTAAAAACTTCAACGGTCATAGCTACGTATGCTTTATGAATTACGCAGAAGGCGGCGCCGCATTTTCATCCATATACATGACTTCCCACTGATGTCCGTCCAAATCGGCAAAACTGTGGTAGTACATCCAGCCGTGATCGTGCCGGTCTGCGTAAATCGAGCCCCCTGCTTCAACGGCTTTAACGACAAGATCGTCTACCGCTTCCCGACTTTCAGCGTCCAAAGCGAGGATGACTTCTGTCGTTTTGTGCGCATCGGCAACGGCTTTTTTGGTAAATTCCTGAAACCGCGTATCCACCATCAGCATCGCGAAGATGTTTTCCCCGATGATCATACAGGTTGCCGTTTCGTCGGTGAACTGCGGGTTGAATGAAAAGCCGAGATGGGTGAAAAATGTGATGGATTTTTGCAGGTCTTTAACCGGAAGGTTGACAAAAATTTTGGTTGCCATAATTTAAATTTTTTGTGTCATTTTAACATGATGCAAAGATAAGTTTTTATTAATATTAAGTAGGGGTGCTGAAAACGACAAGTTTGGGGGTTGTTTGCGACAAACTTTTTGTTTTATAATTTAAAATTGAAGCCTGCCCGGATGCTCATGATGGAACAAAATAGAATTTTGGGCGAACGCTGAATAGATAAATTACTACTTTCATCGCTTGAAAACGAAATCATGCCATTGCAGGTAAGTTTATGAAAACCATCGAAATCAGAACGACCCAAAACGTCATCATCGAGTACGAGCTGGCGAATGTGTGGACCAGGGTAGCCGCTTTTATGATTGACGTCCTCATTGTTGGCGGCATTCATCTGGTTTTTACCCTCATGATTGCGGTCGCTTTCAGGCGGGGAACCGATGCTCCGGTTGATCCGGAAACAGTGCAGCGCTGGGAAATGATTCTGAGGGGGTTGTTGCCCGTTTATTTCTTTCTGGGGTATATGTTTTTCTCCGAAGTATTGATGGGCGGGCAAACCTGGGGAAAAAAAGGCGTAGGCATTCGGGTCGTCAGTTTAGACGGGCGCGAACCGGGCATGACGGATTATTTGCTGCGCACCATTTTTTACTTAGCCGATGTATTTTCTTCAGCAGGCATCATTGCGCTGCTTTTTGTGAGCGCCTCCGCAAAAGGCCAGCGTTTGGGAGATATGTCGGCGAATACGACCGTCGTAAAAATCAATCCTAAACTCCAGTTTCAGTTGAAAGACATTCTCCGCATTGACAGCACCGAAAGCTACACGCCCGTCTATCCGCAAGTCCGCCAATTGAGCGAGCAGGACATGCTTTTGGTGAAAAATACCTTGTTCCGCTATCGGGAATACCCCAACGAAGCGCACAGCAAAGCGCTCAATGACATGATCCTGCGCCTGATGGAGTTGCTCGATATTGCAACATTTCCCCGGGAACGGGAAAAATTTTTAAAAACGCTAATCCGGGACTATATCGTGCTAACACGATAATAATGATATAAGACATGGGAAGAAGGACGATGAAACCATTTGCCGTTCAGGGAGTTACCTTCAGTGGTATGGCTGATAAAGGCAAGTGTGTGGGCCGCACGCCGGAGGGGCAGGTGGTTTTTGCAGAAGGAGCGGCGCCCGGCGATGTAGCCGACGTGCTGGTTCGAAAGAAAAAAGACGATTACCTGTTGGGGCAATTGCTCAATATTCATGCGTATTCTGCGCTCCGGACCGAGCCTTTTTGTCAGCACTATCAGGAATGCGGAGGCTGTCAGTGGCAACACATCGGTTACGACGCTCAGTTGGAGCACAAGCAACTTATGGTAGAAAATGCCCTGCGCCGGATTGGCAAGGTTCAAACCGAAAGCATGTTGCCCATCCTGCCTGCCGAACGCACGGTGTATTACCGCAATAAACTCGAGTTTGCATTTTCCAATAAAAAGTGGCGCACCCCGGAAGAAATGTCTCTGGGCGAACCCGCCGACCAGAATGTGCTCGGCTATCACCGCGCCGGCGCTTTCGACAAAATTCTCCACATCGAACATTGCTGGTTGCAGGATGCCCCTTCCAATGAAATCCGGAATGCCCTTTGTGGGATTGCAGAAGCGCAGGGACTTACTTTTTTTGATGTTGTACGCAACACAGGGCTACTCCGCCATGTGATGATTCGGGTGACCACCCTCGGCGAAATTCTGTTTGTCATGAGCTTTGGCGAACGGGATGAAAAAAGCATCCACCGTTTCCTCGACGCGGTTATTGAGCGCTTTCCGGAGCTGACCACTGTGGCCTATTGCATCAATCCCAAACCCAACGACTATTGGCTCGATCTGGATGTGGTGCAGTATTACGGCAAAGGGTATATCGAAGAAGAATTGGGGCATGTGCGGTTCAAAATAGGACCAAAATCATTTTTCCAAACCAACACCACCCAGGCCATCCGGCTCTACAATGTCGTTGTTGAATTTGCGGAACTGACCGGCACGGAGAACGTCTACGACCTTTACACAGGTTTGGGCAGCATTGCGCTCTATGTGGCCAACCGGTGCAGGCAGGTTGTTGGCATCGAGCAGGTGGAAGAGGCCATCGAAGACGCCCGCATCAATGCAGCATTGAACGACATCCAAAATGCCGTTTTTTATGCGGGTGATGTCCGAAATATCCTGACCCAGGAATTTACAGCCCGTCACGGCAAACCCGATCTGCTCATCACCGATCCGCCGCGGGATGGGATGCACCCCGACGTGGTGAAAATGCTGCTTCAATTAGAAGCCCCGCGCCTGGTGTACGTGAGTTGCAACCCGGCCACGCAGGCTCGTGATCTTAACTTGCTGAGTGAAAAATATGTGGTCAAAAAATCGCAGCCGGTTGACCTGTTTCCGCATACCTATCACATCGAAAATGTGGCGCTGCTGGAGTTGAAGTAGCCGGTCAGCCTCCATTTTTTGGCAATGTTTTATTGAGTACGATAAAACCGCCTATTCCTGCAAGCAGGGAGGCGGTTAGAATACCGATTTTTGCTTCTAAAGCAACCTCTGGCGACTGAAGGGCGAGATTGGTAACGAATAGCGACATCGTAAATCCGATGCCTGCAAGCAAGCCCAATCCACAAATATTTTTAAAGGTCATGTCACCTGGAAGCTGCGCCCAGCCCATTTTAACAAATAACCAACTTGTTCCAACAACACCGATGAATTTGCCCGCCAATAAACCGAAAAATACGCCCATACTGGCGGAGGTGATCGCTCCTTGAAAGGATACGCCTTCAAATGAAATCCCCGCATTGGCTAAGGCGAAAACGGGCATCACCACAAAAAGTACGACAGGATGAAGCGCATGTTCCAACTGCTGCAGGGGCGTACCGGCCGCTTTTGTCAAACTTTTAATTTTTTCAACAAGGTGCAATTGCTCAGGTTCCAAAAGAGAAACATTGTTTGGAGGTACCTGTTCAAATTCGCTGACATACAGCCGCAGTCGCCGTGCAAAACCGATTTCATCAATTTTTGTTCGCGCCGGTATCGTCAGCGCAGCCAACACTCCGGCCACCGTAGCGTGTACGCCGGACATCAAAAAAGCAAGCCACAAGCCGCCGATGCCTACGATTCCATAAAACAAAGTACTCCGTACCCCCAGATAATTAGCGGTTAACAGCACGGCCATAAAAACCGTACCGGTAGCGAGGTTGATCGTAGAAATTTCAGAAGTATAAAAGATGGCAATCACCAGCACGGCGCCAAGGTCGTCGGCAATCGCCAGGGCAGTTAGAAATATTTTTATGGAAAGCGGAACGCGATTGCCAAGCAACGATAACACGCCCAATGCAAAGGCAATATCGGTTGCCATGGGAATGCCCCATCCGCTGATGGAGGGTTTTCCATAATTGAAAAAAGCGTAAATAAGGGCCGGAACGGCCATGCCGCCAAGTGCTGCGGCCAACGGAAGGATGGCATTTCGGGGCGAAGACAATTCACCGCCCATGATTTCGCGTTTCAACTCAAGCCCTACCACAAAAAAGAACATCGCCATTAAGCCGTCGCTGATCCAGTGGTGCAGCGAATTGGAAACAACATGCCCGGCAAAACCAATCGAAAATTCGTATTCCCAGAGGTGGTGGTAGGCTTCGCTCCAGGGAGAATTTGCAAGAACCAGCGCTACGATTGAACAAACGAGCAAAAATATACCTGCCGTGGATTCGCTGTGAATAAAGCGGTTGAAAGGCTTTAACAGGGTATCAATCTTTTCAAATTTCATCATGTAACTTCGTATTTAACATCTGTATGTGGGCGCTTCCCATTTTCTCAAATATATCACGCTTTGTCCACTTATCAAAAGATCGGGACTTATTTCCTGCGCCGGCCATCTGCGGATTTAGCCAATTCATCCGCCGGGAAAAGGAATTCAGCCTGCTTTGGTTTGTAAATACGTCGCTACCAGACTACCTTTGATTCAATTGCTTATAAGATGAGATGAAAAAAATATTCGCACTCTTCATCGCTTTTTTACCGGTCTTTTGTCTGTCCGCACAGGTCAATACAGACAGTCTGTGGCGTGTTTGGAAGAATACGACCCTGCAGGATACGACCCGCCTGAATGCCATGCAGCAATTAGCGTACAGTTATGTCAACAAAGACCCCGATTCTACCCGGATGCTGGCGTTGGCGCAATTGGCTTTTGCCCGCGAAAAAGGCTTGCCACGGTGGCAGGCCCGTGCCCTGAACAGTATCGGGTTGTCCTACCGGTTTCAAAGCAACTACTCCCAGGCAGTTCAACACTATGAGCAAAGCCTTGCCCTGCTGGAAAAAGCCAATGATCGGAACTATATCGCCACGGTATACCGCAACATAGCCGATGTCTACCGCATTCAAAGCAACCTGCCCAAAGCCATAGATTACATCACAAAATCCATGAAATTAGCAGAAGAAACGGGCGACCAAAAGAAAGCCGCCGATGGCTATGTCAGCATTGCAACAGTCTACTATGAAATTCCCGGCCAGGATTCCATCATGCTGCAATATTTAGAAAAGGCGCGCAAGATTTATGAAGGGCTGAAGGACGAAGCCGGATTGTCGTTTGTGTACGGCAATTTATCGGCGGTTTACCTCGATCGGGATGAATTTGATAAAGCGCTGATTTATAGTGAAAAAACGATGGCACTGCAACAAAAATCGGGTAACCTGCACGGCTTAGCCACTTCGCTGCACAACCGGGCTATCATTCGGAGTTACCAGGGGCGGCATCCCGAGGCTTTGGCTGATTTTGACCGGGAAATCGAAATATTTAAGGCGATTGGCGACGAGGAAGGGCTGGCCGATGCCTACATCAGCATGGGCGACCTGTGGTTGCAGCAGCAACGCTACCCGATGGCGATTCAGGTATGCAACAACGCACTCCGCATTGCCCGCAAACTTGGCGGCCCCAACCAGGAGGAAATGTATGCCTGTGAGTGTCTTTATGCAGCTTATCAGATGCAGGGCAACTACCGGAAGGCGTTGGAATACCTTGAACAGGCGGTGAGCGTAAAGGACAGCCTGCAGCAATACGAAACGGAGCAAAAACTGAAACAAATGGAAATACAGCGCCAAATGGCTATTGACAGTCTGGGGCGCGAAAAAGAAAACTTCAGGATTGAAATGGCACACCAGCAAACCCTGCGCCGCAAAGACAGAACCTTGGGATTTCTCGCTATTGGCGCCTTGGGCGTGCTGCTTACTGCGCTGTCGTTTTTGGTTCGCATGTTGTATTTCAGGCGGCGATCCCAGCGGTTGCAGCTTCGTTCGGAAGCGTTGGAAAAACAACAATTGCTCAATGAAGTGGCATTGCTGCGTTCGCAGGTAAATCCCCATTTTTTATTCAACAGCCTCAGCATTCTGTCTTCATTAGTGCGGGTGAATGCCGATCTTTCTGAGCAGTTCATCGAGCAGTTGTCGCGTTCCTATCGCTACATTCTGGAGCAAAAGGAACAGTCTTTGGTGACCCTGCACACCGAACTGGAGTTCATCCAGGCGTATTCCTTTCTGCTGAAAATCCGGTTTGAAAAAAAATACGACCTGCGCATCGAACTGCCGGAGGACATCTTAGATACCTGCAAAATAGCGCCCCTGACCCTGCAATTGTTGATCGAAAACGCCGTGAAACACAACCGGATGTCGGTGAAAGAACCGTTGGTGGTTACCGTATCCGTCGAAGACAGGACCCTTTTCGTAAAGAACCGCCTGCAACCCCGCGCTACGCCGGCGGTTTCTACGGGAGTAGGCTTGCAGAACATCATGGACAGGTATGCTTTGCTTACGAAGTGCGCGGTTTGGGCCGGGGAAGCGGGGGATCAGTTTGTGGTGAAGGTGCCGTTATTGTAGTCGTTTAAACTCCCATTCCCATACGGGCCCATCGTCAGGATCATCAACCGTTCCGATAAAGGAGAAACTATTTTTTTCAAGTATCTTGGTCGAGAAATTATTTTCCGGAAGCGTTCTGGCTGTGATTTTAACAGATGGATCAGTTTCCAGAGACAGCTCTACCAATTTTTTACAAATTGCTGCTCCGATTCCCTGTTTCTATAAGGCTCAAAGGTACTGTAAGCGATTTCTACAACGCCATTCACAGGCGGCCCTTTGAACGCTGCACTGCCAACAAAATGACCATTTTGTTTCGCAAAATAACCGATCCAGGGCGGCACAAACCCAATTTTTTTGTAATAATCAACGGTCATGTCACCGATTTCCTGGCACGAAGGATCACCGGTAAATGCTTCGTTTTCGGTTAATTCTTTTTTTATGGGTATGAGTTCCATCCCTAAAGGTTTATGATTATTCGTACAGATTGTTTGTGTCGCTTTTCGCCAATTCAATTAAAAGGCTGGCAATTTTTAAAGTGACTGCTTCAAAATATTTTTCACCTTTTTTGGCCGTAGAAAGTTTTGGATTTCCAACGCCGGTATCTTCTGAAATTTGCGACCATTTTCTTTCCGTCCAGGCCCAACCTTCTGTAAATGCCTTGATTTTGTGCTTTTTTTCGTTGCCCAAACCGGCTTCTTCCAATGGACGCACGAGGTGAGGCGTCAAATAAAGGATTAAACTGGTTTCCAGTTCATCTGCGTGGTCGCCGCCGTGTTCAAAAAAATCCTTTTTATTCAAAGCCTGAAACCAATTGCAGGTAGACAAAAACATTTTCGGAAATTTCAGTCCCAACTCCCGGATGAGCGGTTTAAAATCGTTCCCGCCGTGGCTGTTTAAAATTAATAATTTATAAATTCCCTGCCTGTTCAATACCGCTATAATATCAGCGAGTATGGCTAATTGTGTGCTTGGATTCAGGTTGATATCCAACTTGATATCCGCCTGCCCGGTATTTACCCCAAAAGGAATGGTGGGCAATACAATTACCTTTGCGCCGCTTTCCCAGGCTATTTTAGCGGATGCCGCTGCAATGTAATCAGCTTCAATCACATCGGTCGCATAAGGCAGGTGGTAATTGTGCGCTTCGGTGGCGCCCCAGGGGAGGACGGCTAAGGTAAAGTCTTCGTTTTTGACGCTTTTCCAGTTAGTTTCGGCTAAGATGTATGGCCTCATGATTCCTGTATTGTGAAAGATTTTGCGTTTTAAATTGACTTGACAAAGTCCTGTCACTCTTTTTCAAAAAGATATGTCGTCATGAATATGCCTTCCACCAGTGTAGAGCCGTTGGTTGAAATTAACCGGTATCCTTTTGACGTTATTTTGTTTAAATTTTCGTTGATCAGTGCAATATTTTGGGTCTGATCACTTACTTTCGTTCTTTTTAAATCAATTTTTTCAACGACTCCATCCGCATAAGCAATGGTGATGTTGTTGGCCCCTACCAACGTGTTCATGGACTCTACCGTACGCATGGTTGCGATCCCTTTTTCTTGTTCTTTTTTAGCCGTAAAACCAAAAACCAGGGCTGCAAGGATCGCAAGCCCGGCAAGGATGGGTAAGCGCGTTACTTTCTTCATGTGTGCTGTTTTTTATGGTTTGAAAATTTAGAAGCTTATTTTTTATTCTCAATTTCTCTTTTTATAGCATCTATTAATTCTCTTGTAGGCGCCATCAATGGCATAACATCTCCTTCTCCAAAATCGAAAAAATCTCCATAATCTCCTTTCTGTCGCCAATCGAATAAATCAGCGTATAACTTACCCAACCGAATTTCAATTTTTCCTGTTTTAATGTAATTCATGAAAAACTGAGTCTTTACTCCAGTGTGCGTTTTCGTTTCTGTTTCTAAGGTTGCAAGTAATCCGCTAACCGCATAATAAGCTGCATAATAAAGCCGGTTTATTGCTGAATTCCACTTTTTATTCTCAACGAGCAGTTCTGCAACTTCGTAAGTCTCCTCTGACTTCTCGATTCTGTATTTCACATATTCATCCCGTTCTGATGCTTTCATATCGTAATGCCTTCTCGTTGAATGTTTTGAAACAAAGGTGTTATTTTGTGTTTATCATTCCATTGCGATTTTGAATAAACAAACGTTGAAATAGCCTGGTCGTATTCTAATTCTATTTCAAATAATTTATGCCTGTATTTCTGTTCCTCTTTTAAATCAACCGAATAAGGAGTAAGAATCAATATGTCCCAATCTGAATCGGCTCTTTCTTCCCCTCTTGCTCTTGAACCAAATAAAATGACCTCCGATTGAGGTTCAATGGCCCAAACGTAGTCTTTTATCTTCTGTAAGATTTCAGATTTCTTGCTCATTTAGTCAATTTTTTTATTGCTATTTGGTAAATGAGGGAAAATTAAAAACGCTATACTACCGCATGTTTCTGATGGTCGGTTTGCCGAATGACATACCAGGATTGAGGTGATCCGGCTCAACAAGTCTTTTGCTTCCATCTTTGATTTGATTTCACCGCAATTTAATACATTTCCGGGGAATGTCAAAATTCTTGACTTCTTAGGCTCCAATGGTTTCACACAACGGCCCAACGTTCACAACGAAAGGGAAGCGTGGAAGCTCCGGCGTTGTGGACGTTGTGCCGTTGTGTGAGATAAAGAATTCATGGAGGGAAGGTTTCGTGTTGCAAACGCTCACCAGCGAAGGGTGGAATAGTTGCAGCGAGCTAAGTATGGCCTCATTGTGATTTGTTTAATATATTTTTCCCTCTTGGCTTTCCTCTAAAATTTTATTTAGTAAATCTAAAGAAAAATACCTTTTTTGTCTCAGGAACTCTTCAAACAGTGGCTTCAATGCTTGGATAATACCTTTTTGCTTTGCATTAATTAGTAAGCCTATGGTGCCGATACAATTTAATCCTAAATTCTCGGCAATTTTTCTCGCTTTTTTGTCATCAATCAAAAGAAAATCTGCATTCAATTCTCTGCACAAAATAACTGATTCAGATTCCCCATAATCCATGATAAATGTCAATTCATTAAAACCTTTTATTTCTTGCACTTTATCATGGAAAAAAGAATGAATGTCTTGATGGTGAATATTCCCCTCATCAAGGATTATTTCTTCCCATACAGCCAAGGGAATAACCACGTTGTCAAAAATGGAATTTAAAATTTCAAGCTTTTGAATTGAAGCTAAAGAAATGATTGCCCCGGAATCAGCGATTACTAGCCCATTTTTCATTTACGACAACTTTTGAACATCGTCAAAAATATCGTCAATCGTTAAATTTGATATGGATATTTCGTTTTCAGCCAAAAGCCCTTCAAATTGGAAACGAGACAGCCCGGCAATCTGAGCGGCTTTACCAATGGTTAACTTTTGTAATTTATAAAGTTGAATCGCCAACACAATTTTTACCCTTTGTTTTAGCTCCTGCTCGCTTTCATTCAATGCCAACAAAATGTCATTTGGAAAATCTATTGATATGGTCTGCGTATTCATAACTTTAATCGTTTTTGCACACAAAACAAGAATTCATCTCCTTCAAAACTTACCCAAAGGTTTACAAATTCTGTTCGTGCATCAAAAAATTGAGGAAATACACCTTCTTCTTAGCCCTGTAACCTTATCCTACAACCACCAAATTTATACTTTTCTCCCCACATATTCAAGGAGCTGTTAAAATTTTCAGCCACATTGCTGGGCGGAGTAGCATACATCGTGCAGCTTTCACAGCTAAGATGCGCTTCACCCTTAGCAGTTTCGCCGCAAAGGCCAGACATGCCGGGACGTCTTCTTCTTCAAGCTCAGGATAGTCTTCCCGCAATTTCTGGGTCGTCATGCTGCACTCCATAGTTTCACACCCCCTCCTGTCGCCCCACCAGCACCTCCCGATACGCATTCAACAACCGCGACTTCGAGATAAACCCGACAAACCGGTCCTTTTCCACCACCGGCAGTCGCCAAACCCCGTGCTTTTCAAACTTTTCCATGATGCGGGGCGCTGATTCGCCGGGCATGACCGTGTCGGCAGGAATTTGCATCAGCTTGGCAATGCGAATGTTGTCGTAAGTAGAAGGGTCGAAAATCTGGTCGCGGATGTCGTCCAGCAACACGATGCCGCGGAATTTGCCGTCGCGGTCCACCACAGGAAAGATATTGCGTTTGGATTGTTTAATGGTGTGCAGCAGGTCGCGCAGGGTACCTTCGTAAGGTGCGGAGGCGTAAGCCGCTTCGATAAGGGCGCGGGTTTCGATGCGCTGGAGCAGCACATCATCGGGACTGGCCACGTGGACTTTGTTTTCTTCCGCCAAAGGTTTGGTATAAACCGAATACGGCTCGATGTAGCGCGCCACAAAAAAAGCGAGCGAACTGACGATCATCAGGGGCACAATGAGGGCGTAGCCGCCGGTGATTTCGGCGATGAGGAAGATGCCGGTGAGCGGCGCGTGCACCACACCGCTGATGACACCCGCCATGCCGATGGCGATGAAATTGACCTCGTTCAATCCCCAGCCGGTGAGCAGGTTGGTGCTGCGGGCCAGGACGAAGCCCGTGAGTGCACCCGTGAAGAGCGACGGGGCAAAGATGCCGCCGTTGCCGCCTGCGCCGATGGTGAGGGCGGTAGCGATCACCTTGATGAAAATCATGGCCGTAGCAAACGCCACCAATGCCCAGGGCGTGTGTTTGAATTCGTAAAACAAGCTGTTGTTCAGCAGGGCAGGGTAGTGGCGGCGGAACAAGTCATTGATGGCCTCGTAGCCTTCGCCGAACAGCGGCGGGAACAAAAAGATAAGGATACCCAGCGCCAGGCCGCCAACAACAACCCGGCCGCGGGCATTGAGTTTTATTTTTTTAAACCGGGCTTCGAGGCGAAAAGTCGTGCGGGTCATGTAAGCCGACACACAGCCGCAGAGCAATCCGAGGACAATGTAGAACGGGAGTGCGCCCAGTTGCCACTCGCGGAGGACCGGCGCAAAAATGGTTTCGTAAAACAATAATTTGGAAATGATGGTAGCCGTCGCAGACGCCATCAGCAAAGGGATGAAAGAAGCGACTGTAAGTTCGGGCAGCAACACTTCAAAAGCAAAAATGACCCCGGCAATGGGGCTGTTGAAGACCGCCGAAATGCCTGCCGCTGCGCCACACGCGATGAAGAGGTTGCGGAAGCGGGGCTGGGCACGCAGTTCTTTGGCCACATTGGAGCCAATTGCTGAGCCCGTGAGTACGATGGGTGCTTCCAGACCTGCAGAACCGCCAAAACTCACGGTCAGCGCGCTCGACACCATGTGGGAATAGGTGGCGCTGCGCGGCAGTCGCGCCGAATTGCGCGAAAGCGCCAACAGCAGTCGAGACAAGCCTTTGTCCATTTTGCCGCCGTGGATGCGCTTCACGTACAACACCGCCAGCGCGATGCCAGCCATGGGATAAACGAGGTAGAGAAAGTTAAACTCGGTAGGCTCAAACCAACCGTCTAACAGGTATTTAATGAGGCGGACAAACTGCTTGAGTAACACCGCCGCCAAACCGGCTACTGCACCGATGGTTACGCTCACTACAATGAGGTAGGTGCGCTCGTCCACGTGATTTCTCAGCCACTTGACGGAGAAATCGAATAGAAAACGGTGCAGGTGTGCGAAGAGTTTTAGCCACATGGTAGGGCAAAACTACGAAGGATAGCTTAAGGTTGGTAATCAAGAACCAGTTTTATATTATTCATAAGGTTTGAAGCCGTTTAAGTTCAACACATTATTGAGAAATTGTCATCATTTAAATGAAATTTTATCATCTAAAATAAACTTTTTTATCGGCATGTTTAAAGTCTTCGTTGCTTGTATTCTTAGTTTTTCAACTATCTGGACGTTGTTTTTTGGAACTACATAATTAGTCCCGGGAAAAGCAATAAATATTTTGATATTTTTTGAAGAAAATTCGTGCCCGGCGTCACTGATTCTGTCAAGTAGAATTTCTTTGGTTCTCTTTATCTTATTTTCTATTGCATCTTGGATTTCTTTTGTTATCCAATCTTTTTTTTCTGATTTGACATTCATTTTCGATTCAATAAAATAGAATTCCTCATCACTAAAAGCAAGATTATCACATTTGGGAATATTTACGCCCTTGCTGTCTTTGATCAAGCAACCATCTACGCACACACACCACAGTTTTATTTTTTTTGTTGCCTCTATGCGAAACGCAGAAGATGTTTTCTTATCGTGGAATATGCAACCATTATTGACGTGGAAATCTGTTATCCAAACTGCCAAATCTTTCTCATTATTCACCAATTCCTGAACACACTTCAGGTAAGGCATACCATGAGGATTATTTATTAAGCACTCCATCAAAACCTGATGTAATGCCTCGCCATATGTTTTCATACAGAAAGAACTTCATTCAATTGGACAATCTCCGCTAAGCGACTGAATTTCTGGCCTATGTCATAAGATACAGCATCTAACCCATCAATGCTCGTCAGCGCTTCATCTGATTGATAGATAGAAGTTGCCCGACCATTCTGGACTTGGTAAGCAGCGAAATTATCAGGGTTTAGTCTTAAGTGTGGAGGATAACCAATATTAGTAACCTCAGAGTTGTCAAACTGTGCTGCTTTAGATGCGTAGAGCGCATTATTAAAGGTGGCAACAAAATAAGGGCTATGTGTAGTTAATAAAAACTCACTTTGGGTGAGATTATGACACATTAGCATCAACTCAGTTAAATGGTACTGAGCCGCAGGAAATAAGTGTGCTTCTGGCTCCTCAATAGTTCTGTAGGTATAACGATTTTGTGCTATTAGAATAGCCAACTCTTGTAGTAGCCGAATGACAGATTGCTGCCCGGAAGATGCTCTGCCTAATTCTATATGTCTACCACTACTTATTCTTATTTTTTCAATTCCTCCTGATGCAATAATATAACGTCCTTTTAAAATATTAGAGCAGCGATCTAAAAAATCGTCAATCAACGGGCGACGAATGCGGCCGTCAACTAATAAAGATTCAAAATTACCGCCGCTACGGTCAAATATTTCTTTCATCGTAACGATCCTTTCTACAAATTCGCGCATTAGCTCAAGATGAACAGATCTTGGAATATTACGACCTGTAAGTAAAGAGCTTGTACGATAACTATCTAAAAAAATTTGTCTGAATTGCTCAGAATACATCGTAGCGATATTACGGTCTGCTTGATAATAAACATCGCGTTCAAAACGAGCAGAAAAGTTAGGTGGTAAGTTAAGTAAATGGCTTTCTATGATATTTTGTAATGCTTCCGCACGCGAAGCAGCGGAAAGAAAAGTTATATCAAAGTGCTGATAAATGGCATGGCATAATTCACCTATTCCCAATCCTGAACTAAACTCTACAGTTGTTTCAGCACCTTTTAATATTCGAATGTAACTATTTTCGCTATAATAGAAAATAACGTCAAAGTCATCAAGGAATCTTGAACCGCCATAGTAAATATAAAATTTACTACGGATTGTGTTTTTGACTACACTTTCTATTTGTTCAATAGTAGAGCCTCTTCGCAATCTAAATATTTCTTCCGTCAAATCCTCTGTAAGTGAACGAAAAAAGTAAACACACTGAGCAATAGTACTTTTTCCGGTAGCCTGCTCACCCAACAGTATGGTAATTGGTTTTAACTCAATAGTTACATCCTGAATAGGGCCGAGGTTCTGTATTCTGATTTTTTGCATATTATGGATGCTATTAGATTACAAAGTTAAGAAAAAAAGCTAACCATTCAAAGCCCACTACCACGCCAACCGCGCCAACACCGGCAAATGATCCGACGGATAATGACAATTGCGGGAGTCGCTCAGTACGGCGTGTTGTCGTACTTTAAGCTGCTGGCGAGTGGTCTCCGACCCGAACCCAAACCCCAAAAATATATAATCTATGCGCCGGACTACCGGTTCGTTGAATTTGAACGCATTGAAGGTGCCCTCCGGGCCGAAAGGCGGTTCCATGCTGAGTGCACGGGCGTCTTTGAGTTCGCGCAGCAGCACGGCAATAGGGGCTTCGGTGGGTTCGGCGTTGAAGTCGCCCATGACGACGACTGGCTCGTTGGCGGTATTTTTTTCGCGGATTTTTTTCAGAATGAGTTCGGCGGATGCTTTGCGCGCGGTTTTGCCGACGTGGTCGAAATGGGTATTGAACACCCAAAGATTTTTTTTGGCCTGCTTGTCGCGCAACCGCATATATGTACAAACGCGGGGCAGCGCGGCGTCCCAGCCTTTCGACACCACATCCGGCGTTTCGGACAACCAGAAGGTGCCGGAATCCAGCAATTTAAATCGGTCTCTTTTGAAAAACAGGGCTGAAAATTCACCGCCGTCTTTGCCGTCGTCGCGCCCCACGCCGATGCGCTGATAGCCGGGCAATTGTTCGTTCAGGTATTCCAATTGCCGCAGCAAGCCCTCCTGGATGCCAAATACATCCGGCGCAAAAAAACGCAACTGGGCGGCCACGTGATCGCGGCGTTTCGGCCAGGCGTCTTCGCCGTCGCCGGGGTTGTCGAAGCGGATGTTGTAGGTGAGGACGCTCAGGTTTTTTTGAGCGCCGGAGAAGGGCGCGAAAGCGAAGAACAAACAAAAGAACACTAACAATCGCATGTTGATGAATTGTGGAATGAAAAAAGCAGAATCGAGACTTGCTAAGACGAATGTAGGGATTCAAAAGCGCCTTTAAAAGTTAAATATTTCAATCTCCCATATCTTTTTAGCGTAGGCGCATTTTAAGTATGAATCTTCAATTAACGAGATTAGATTACAAAAAAAACGTTTGAACATGACCACATCAAGCTGGAAGCTCCTTTCTGCCTTTATTTGTCTCCTTTTCCCAATTGTACTGGAAAGTCAAACCACCACTATACAGGTGCCCTTGAAAAAGGGCTTGGCTGAAGAACCTGTAGAGGTAGAACAATTCTACTTCTATCCACAACCATTGGATTTGAGCGGCATACCGAATGACCTGGACACGATGATGTTTTGGGCCTGCCCGTTTTCTATGGCTCAGTTTACATACGAACAGTACCAATACGGGAGAATTTATGAAAGATTTGATGGAGTACCTTTTACTCAGGAAGATTTTGAAAAATACAAAATTGATAAAGCATCCATTACGGATAAGGCATTTAAATACAAGATTTATGGGGTAACTGGATTGCGGAAAGGCAAAAAAATTATCGCTATTGATGCCAATAATAATAGAGATTTAAGCGATGAAATCGTTATGGAATTTGACACATCTGGCCTCGATGTAATGGAAGATCGAATTGGGTATAGAAAATTGACCTCATCTTTGGTGATCCATTACGAAGTGTTTTACAATGGGAAAATACACCAAAGGGAAAAGATCATCAGCATAAAGCCATTTGTTAAATTATCAAAATCACCTGGAAAATTATTTGAAGACCTGAAAATTTCAATGGCGACCAATGAAATTTTTTCAGGTGATCTGGTCCTTGACAACAGAAAGTACCATGTCGTTGTAAATGGCTTTTTAGAGGAAGAAGAACGTAACTCCTCCTATATTTTGGTTTCAGAATACGGAACAACCCAGGAGAAAATTGAAACTTTTCAGGGAGGAATTATTCAAATTGGAAAGACCTGGGTTCGGGTGGATACGGTAGATTTTGAGCGGCGACAAATCCAATTCACTGTACTGGAAGGCTATGAAGGTGAAGTATGGAAGGCGCCCGCAATCAATACGAAAGACCTGAGCGGGAAGAACTTTTCTCTTGAAGCCCTAAAAGGAAAATTTGTCTTTATCAATTTTTGGGGCACCTGGTGCGGACCCTGCAAAGCAGACCATCCTGAATTGAAAAATGTTTATGAGCAATATAAAAATAAAAACATTGAATTTGTGAGCATTGCTTATGATGCGAACGCAGAAGTTGTCAGAAATTACCTGGCCAAAGAAAAAATGAACTGGACGAGCTTATTTGTCCACAACAAAAAACAAGAGGAAGTAACCTCCATCATAGACGAATACGGCATTAATGGATTTCCAGACTATTTTTTAATTAATCCGGATGGAGACATTGTTTTTAAAGGCAGGTTAGGGAAAGCACAATTAGCATTAGCTCAGTTTTTGGAATGACCTGAATCTGGCGAATCCCGGCAAACCGGGTGGGCAGCACGAAGTAAAAGGAGTCTCACAGCGTATCTAACTCCGCGAGACTTCTTTTACTCCATAATGAAGCTCTGTGTAGATGTTTCCGGCATTTCGCCTAATTAGTGCCCGTCCATTTAGTCCCGTGTCTGTTCTTTAGAGTTCGAGAGTAAGGCATATTTTGCCCCAAAAACGGGAGTCCCGCTCGGGCGGGATGACCGGTTTTGGGGCAAAATATAACGCAGCTATCGGACTATAAAGACAGACACTAATCAAAACTTCCTCAAATTATAAATAAACGACAGCATAAAGTACCGCCGTAAAACTTCGGTTTGAACGTCTTCAAAGTACACCTCGGTAATGTTTCGCTGCACGCTGATGTTTTCGCTCAGAGCATCGAATACTGACAAGCGAATTTCCCCTTCCTGCTTTTTAAACAGTTTTTTGCCGATGCTCATGTTCCAGAGCAGGTAATTCTGGTTGAAACCTGCCGACAAACCGCTGTTCAGTTGGTGGCTCAATTCGGTTTGGTACACAAATCCTTTCCAAAAAATCCAGTTGAAACGCAGGCGCGAATTCTGGCTGAAATATTCGCTGTTCAGGTCTTCGCGCAAACTGTTGCGCACAATATTGTAGCTGGAATTGGTGGACACCGTAAAATCAAGGTTTTCGCTGATGTTGCTGCTGACCACTAAGCCAAATCCAAAAGAAGGCGTGCTGGAAATATTTTCTTCTCCATTGATCAAACCGGGCGTTCTGGAATAATTGCCGGAAAGGTTCATGTTGATGTTCGATTTGATGGCTTTCATCGGCATACTATACGTGATGAAAGAACGCAGGTTGTAGTACCCATCCAGATTGACGGGTTGCGAAAACTGGGCGCCTTGTTGCAACGCAATGCCATTTCCGATCACGGTGTCCCGGTCTGCAATAAAGGTACTTCTGCCGATATAGTCCTGAGTGAGCGTGCCGGACATCAGGACAAAAAACGAAGACGATTTTTCGGTGTTGGTAGCAGAATAGCGCGCCGACAGTGAATGCCGGAAATCCTGCACCAAGCCGGGGTTGCCACTGCTGAGTTGCAGGGGGTTGGAGTTATCCAACACGTCCTGGAGTTGGCTCACGCTGGGCGCATTCGAGCGGGCGTTGTAGAAAACGCGCAGGTTTTTGGTTTTGGTGAAATTGTAACGATACGATGCCGAAGGAACAAAATTGTAAAAAGTGCGGTCAACGTTGCTTATAAACGGAAAGGTTTGATCGTTTTGTAAATCAGCCCGTTGGTAAGCTAATCGGATATTAAAATTCGATTTTTCCGAATTGTAGCGATAGCCTCCTTCCAAAGATTGCGTCAGGTAACTGCTTTTGAAAACGTTGGAAAGCATCGTGTCGCGGAGGTCGTAGTCGTCCGTCGCTTCAGAATAATTGAAGGTTTGTTTGTCCGAATCGCTGTTCGATAAAGAAGCCTGGTAGCCGAACTGCAGCGAACTTTTTTTGCTCAAAGGTTCGGTATAGGTAATGTTGGTAGAGAGGGTAAGCCCGGTTCTGTCCAAATTGGAAAGCTGGTTGAGCGAATCAAAGCTGACCGGATCGGTGAAAAAGTTATTGCCCGAAAACAAGCTGCTGGCGCCGGTATTTTCGCTGTAATTGCTTCCTACATTCAGCGAAATGGTGCGGCCTGCTTTGGCAAACCGGTGCCGGTAGAGCAGGTCACCGGAGGCAGATAAACCGTTCAGGCCGGAATTGAAGTCGCTGCCGGTACTGTTCAACAGTGCGCTGCTCAGTCGTGTTTCTCCCAATATATTTTTCAGCCCGTTATTCTCCTGCAAAGATACCCGAGGGGTGAAGATGATGGAGTTGGCGCTGTCTATTTTGTACTCCAACCGAAAATTGAGCCGGTGGTTCGTATTGATGCTCGAACTCAGGTTGGTTTCTGAATACGTTTGACCGCCGTCGGCCGGGAAGGCATACTGGCGAAACAGCGATTGATCGGCGCTGTTGTCGCTCCGGTTAAAGAAGTAACTGCCACTGACTTCGGCCTTTTTGCCCCATTTGTCGGAGTAGTTTAACCCAATGGCGTGCGTTTTGGAAATGCCACCGCTTTGGGGCACAAGGAAGTCGCCGGTATTGCCACCGCCGCCGCCAGGTCGTCCGCCGCCGCCGCCGCCACGGGGTGGTCCGCCGCCACCGCCACGAGGCCCGCCGCCACCGCCGCCACTGCTGCCGGCTGAAATCCCAACTAAGTCTTCAGCCGCAAAATTCTGTTCATTAACATTGTTCGATTGCCCGACGATGGAAAAGCGCCGGTCGCCGTTGAAAAAGTTGATGGTACCGCCCACCTTGTAGCGCTCCTGGTCGCCGTAGCCGGCATAAACACGGCCAAAAGTGCCATTCTGGATGCCGCCGCGCGTTACGATGTTGATAGTTTTGGTAGTATTGCCGTCGTCTATGCCAGAGAAGCGAGCCTGTTCGCTTTGCTGGTCGAAAACCTGAATTTTATCAATGATTTCTGCAGGCATATTGCGCAGCACTGCGCTGGGGTCGTTTCCGAAGAACGGTTTGCCATCTACCAGCACTTGTCTGACGTCCTCGCCCTGGGTTTGCACTTTGCCGTCCACTACGGTTACTCCGGGCATTTTTTGCACGAGGTCTTCGGCTGTTGCGTCCGGATTGGTTTTGAACGCATTGGCATTGAACTGGGTCGTATCGCCTTTTTGCATACTGGGCAGGGCTTGTTCAGTGACCTGAACAGTGCCGAGTTGGGTAGCGGCTTCTTCCATGACGATCCGGCCAATACGGCCAGGCTCATTGCCCACTTCTATGCTTTTATAAACATCCTGAAATCCGAGATAGGTGATATGCACTGTATAATTACCCTGGGCTACATTTTCAAAGCCAAATCGCCCGGCCACATCAGACGTCGTCACAGTTTTAGCCGAATCCGGCAGTTGGATTAAACTCACGTGGGCGCCGATTAACGGCAATTGATCCGTTGCACCGATCACCATACCCCTCAGGGTTTGTCCTTGCGCGGTTGCGCTAAAAGACAATCCAATGAAAAGGGCAATACTGCAAAAGTGTCTGAAATTCATACTTGTCTGCTTTTTCGTGGAACTATGACCACGTTTGATGTGGCGGGTTTAAGGCGATTTGCCTTACACCAATACTGCGGTCATGGTAATGTCGGTATTCAGCGACACCGAAATCGGGCAGGTTTCCTTAGCTTCTTTTGCAGCGGCCTGAAATTGCTCCTCCGACATCCCTTCCACAGTAGCTTTCAGGTCTAAATGAATGTTGGAAATTTTTCCATCTTCAAAAGTCACTTTGGCAACGGTGTCAATATTGCCGGGCTCGAACCCCATGCCCCCGATGACGAAGCTCAGCTTCATGCTGAAACAGCCTGCGTGTGCAGCGCCGATCAATTCTTCCGGATTGGTGCCGACGCCGTCTTCGAAGCGTGTTTTGTAAGAGTACTGCGCGTTGTTGAGTACCGTGCTTTGGGTGC
>Ga0209573_1001423_pt1 | contig 37240 bp, 33 predicted proteins | sample TNRBio252014_DNA_FD_185870 | JGI IMG/M metagenome (GOLD analysis project Ga0209573, IMG submission 185870) | Wastewater treatment Type I Accumulibacter community from EBPR Bioreactor in Madison, WI, USA - TNR Reactor_6/25/2014_ DNA (SPAdes)... | ecosystem: Engineered > Bioreactor > EBPR >...
TGCTTTTGCTGGAAGCATCGTTAGTAGGTAGTCGCATACCACTAATTTGGTGCTTCCTTTCGTTTTATCCAAATGTTCTATAAACTTACCGAACTATTGTTAATAAAAAAAGAGCCAAATGTCTATATCACAGCAAGTAGTCTCCAAATTAGATATTACTCTCTTGAAAAATTTGAGAGACTTTGAAATTACTTTTAAAACAGATGGATTAACTGGTATTTTAGGTACAAATGGATCTGGGAAGTCGACTTTGCTTCATGCACTTGCCTGTGTATATCAACCGAATGAAGGTCAAGATTCTGAAAATTACAAGTTTAGTCAGTTCTTTATCCCAACTAATCATTCTTTATGGACTGGCAGTAGATTTACGATGACTCATGACTTTCGGGACAACACAAATTTTAACCCGAACGAGAAAACCACGTACACAAAACAAGCAGATAGATGGGCTCCTAAATATAGCAGAAGGCCCAAGAGATATGTTTCATTTATTGGAATAAAGTCTTGTGTTCCTGTAATCGAACTTGAATCCCAATCCTCTAGAATAACATTTAATACGATACGATTAAATGAACAATTGTCAATGAGGTTACTCGATTTGGGCGGAAAAGTGATGAACAGAAATTATGAGGCATTAAATACCCACATTTCCACGAAACAAAAAAAGTATTTAGGCTTAGACCATAGAGGAATTAGCTACTCTTCTTTAAACATGGGAGCTGGAGAACAAAGGATTTTTCAATTAATTGGTGAAGTGCTAAAATGTCCAAATTATTCTTTAATTCTAATTGATGAGATTGATCTATTAATGCATGAGGATGCGCTCATTAGACTCTTGAATATTTTGAAAACATTATCAATTGACAAGCACCTCCAAATAATATTTACAACGCATAACCATCGAATATTAAATGTTTCTGATATTGAATTTAGGCATATTCAACAAACCGAAACTAAAACAGTTTGTTACTCAAATACCAATACAGAAGCATTGTTTCGGTTGACTGGCCGACAAATTAAAACATATGAATTATTTGCTGAAGATACACTTACAAGATTTATTCTTAAGCAAGTTGCTCATGAAAAGGGGGTGGCACGAGAAACAACAATTATTGAATTTGGAGCTGCAAGTAATTGTTTTACTTCTGTGTCTGGAGCAATCCTAAATGAAACTCCTAATATTGAAAATATGATTTTTGTGTTGGATGGAGATGTTTATCGAAATGAGGAAGAAAAAAGAACTCAAATAAATAAAGTTCTCACCGGAAACATAGGTCAATTTCAAGAAAAGAGAAATTTGGCAATTTCGAAGATTAGGCAGCTAAACCTGCCGGAAGGAATAAGCCCTGAGAGGTATTACCGAAATATTATAGTTAATCTTAATGAAGATAATTTAACGCCAAAACAATTGGAATTAAAAAATATCTTGGCTGATATTGAGAACCCACCAGATGACCATAAATTTATAGGAATTTTATTAAACAGAATTGGATTAGAAGAGGGAGAAATATTAACGTTAATATCAGATATGTTGAGATTAACTCCAGAATGGGAAGAATTGATTAGAGATATTGATAATTGGTTTAATGAAAGAATTAGCGAAAATCAGGGATAATCGGGTAAGGAGTGCTTCGCCTTAACTACACCCCAGTTCCCTCATAATTTATAAATAAACGGCCTGTCGTAAGTAGCCAGGGTGCTCTTGGCCAGTGTAGTTTTGCCCACCTGGCGAGGGCCAATGATACCGGTAACTGGAAAATGGGCCAGGTTTTCAAGTACAGTGCCTGTGAATTCTCGCGCGATCATAGGCCAGACATGCAAAATAAACCTGAACATTGAAAATACAATATTATAATTTTCATGGTTATTTTGAAGTGACGACCCGGGACTGACTCAGGGGGTGACGTCAGGGGAGCAGCCCGGGTAGTGACAAGGTGACGCGTCACCACCGAGGCTACTCCGCAGCCGTCACCTTGTCACCACCGCAGGCGGTTCGTGGCCGTCACCATCAGGGGCGCTCCTGGGCCGTCACCGCCGCAGGCGGTTCGTGGCCGTCACCACCTTGAAATGTTTCGTTTGTTTTGATTATTTCATTTATTTCGTTTACATTTGCGTTTGAATTTAACTTTTATACTTCAGCCATGGAAATTTTAGGTAACATCACCAAGCCTTCCAAAAAGGAACAAAAGGTGGCTATGGAATCTTTCAATGCGCTTTCAGCGGTTCTTGAAAGATTACATACAGATAGCCCGGAAATTGAAATTGAGGAAACCAATGAAAAGATCAAGGTTCCTCTATCGGCCTTGAAATTACTGGCAAAAATCTTAGAAGTGACAAGTCAGGGCAAACCAATTTTCATTGTTCCAGTAGCAATGGAGATGACCACTCAAGCAGCGGCAGATTTACTGGGTTGTTCCCGGCCGCATTTGATTAAATTACTTGAAGAAGGAGAAATCGAATATGTTAAAATAGGCAAACACAGGAGGGTGAAATTTGAGGACGTAATGGCTTATAAGAAAAGGATGAAAGTGAAGCAGCAGGAACTGTTAATTAAATTAATGACTGCAGACGAAGAATCAGGATTGTATGATACATAGTATTCGATTCACATGTGTCCTTGATACTAATGTAATTATTCCCATAGAAGTCCGTGATTTGCTTTTTTGGTTTGCTCACGATGATTTATATACGCCTAAATGGAGTAAACATATTTTTGACGAATGGGAAGAAGTTATGAGAAGAAAAAATGTCAGCGAAAGTGAAATAAGAAAGCGAATTGGCTGGGCAAATCAAGCTTTTCCTGATGCAATGGTCGAAAACTACGAGGCTCTGATTGAAGGCTTGACATTGCCTGATGAAAAAGACCGCCACGTTTTAGCTGCCGCAATTAAGACCAATGCTAATATGATAGTCACAAACAATCTAAAGGATTTTCCAGAAGAATATCTCGGAACTTTTGGGCTATCAGCGAAAAATGCCGATGACTTTTTAACAGAGACAATAGATTTGAATCAGGAGATAGCAGTTAATTCATTCCGAAAATTAGTCATGAACAGAAGGAACCCAGACTTAGACGAATATATGGTATTAGGTTGCCTGAGGAAGAATGGTTTGGAGGATACCGCTAATTATTTGCACGCATTAATTTAGGTGACGGCCGGGAACTGACTCAGGGGGGTGACGGCTGAGGAACACCCCGGGTGGTAACAAGGTGACAAGGTGACGCGTCACCACCGAAGCTACTCCGCAGCCGTCACCACCAAGGGCGCTCCCGGGCCGTCACCTCATTACCAACCCATCCCCCCAACCTGCCCGTCTTATCAATAAATTATTCACCTCGCGATATGCGATAAAACGGGTAGTGTATGAAAAACAAACAAGCGTTGGCATTAGCATTGGGAACCTTTCTTGTATTGGCGGCTTGCCGTAAAGAAACAGCATGCGAACAACCAACGGGCATTCAAGGCGAATGGGTATGGAAAAAATCGGTAGGCGGTTTTGGCGGCTGGACGCTTACCCCGGAAAGCGAAATGAAAACCCAGACGCTCAAAATTGACGATATTTTCTACGAAGAATACGTCAATGACTCCTTGATATTGCGCGTAGAATACGACCTGGATATCAGGGATGAGGTGTTTTTTGGCACAAATCAGTATCTTGTCCTTGAAACGGGGACGGAGTATGCTGCTAAAGTAGAAGATCAAAAGCTTGAGCTGTACGAACTTTGTTTTGATTGCTTCACCCATTATTACGAAAGAAAATAACAAGCTGTTATATGATACCCTCTCAATACGATACGGTAAGTGAAGCGGTAAACGATTTGCAAAAAAGAGGATATACCACTAACTTTTCGCTTTGGGCAGAAAAAGGATGCCTGATTTGCCAAAACCCCTCACTGGAATTGTCTCCGGATGAATTTGAAATAGACGAAATTTATCGCTTTGAAGGCATGACCGATCCCGGCGACGAAATGATCGTGATGGCGATTTCTTCCGAGAAATACGGCGTGAAGGGTGTAACTGTAAATGCCTTTGGCGCATACTCCGACAGCGCAATTTCTAAAATAACCTCCCGTTTAAACAAGCATATCTAATTCTCAAGGTGCGGTATTACAAAAAAGGCGGCAAAAAAGCAGACCTTCGCAACAAAGCCGGGCTTTTGCGCCCTGTTATACATCCTAACGCGTAAGGAATGACGGAAAACAAACGTAGGCAGCAGCAGGCAAGCGTACTTCGCGTATTTAGAAAAATACACCGGTGGACGGGCGCGCTTTTATTTGCATTTTTCTTTCTGGTTGCTGTTACCGGGCTGTTACTCGGATGGAAAAAACATAGCGGAGGAGTGCTTCTTGCTAAATCCTACACAGGGACTTCAACCGACTTGAAAGCGTGGCTGCCCATTGACAGCCTGCATGATCGTGCCTGCAAAATATTGCACGACTCGGTTTCTCCTGATTTGTCTCTGGAGCTGGAGCGCATTGATATAAGGAAAGACAAAGGCATGGTCAAATTTGTATTTGAAGATTCCTACTGGGGTATTCAACTCGACGGCGCCACGGGGAATCTCCTTACCATCGAACGAAGGCGAGCCGATTTTATAGAGAATTTACACGACGGTTCTATATTGGATTATTATCTGGGCACTTCTAACGGCCAAATAAAACTGGCGTATACAACCGTATTAGGGCTGGCGTTATTGCTTTTTACTATAACCGGATTTTGGCTGTGGTACGGGCCCAAGCAAATGCGAAAAAGTGCGACTAATCGTAAATTAGATTAACAAAATGGACAACTGTATCTTTTGCAAAATTGCCAGAAACGAAGCAAAATCCTGGAAAATATTCGAAAATGAAAAGGCATGCGCATTCCTGGATATTAATCCTATAAGCGAATTTCATACACTGGTAATTTCAAAAAATCACTACGTAAATATTTTTGATGTTCCGGAAGGGGAATTGCTGGAAATAATGAAAGCACTAAAAATGGTCGTTCAATTGTACGAAGAAAAATTAGGCTTAAAAGATGTACAGATCATCAGCAATTCGGGCAGGGCAGCTCAGCAGGATGTTTTCCATATTCATTTCCATGTTATTCCGAGGAAAAAGGGCGATGGCAATAATTTGAAATGGATTACTCACCCCGAGTATGTGCCGAAATTTGATAAGTTGCTCGAAAAATTGACATAAGTACAAAGAAAAATCCGTTGCCCGCTATCCTGTCAGAAATTGAACCGACAACAGATAACCGACAACGGACAACAGTCTTTACAACATCTCCAACTCTTTCCTGATAGCTTTCAGCGAACTGGGCTGATAATGAAGCGCATAGCTGTCTTTTTCTCCGGCCACGGTTTCGTGTACGGCCAAGTAAGCTTTACCTTCCTGCACCTTGTAGCCGATAATCTTGACGGCGGCTTTTTTGGGCACTTTGCCCGATTGGTATTTACCATCTACCAGCGTAGCCGGCATGATGCTTTTCATTTCTTTAAAGATCACGAAGACCTTTTCTTCTGCGGCGTCGTTATCGTGGATTACCAGTGTGGTTTGCTCCTCGGGTTCGATATTATAGAATAAATCGCAGTTGATCCAGCCCAGGCGGGTTACGGCGTAGAAGTAGTAGTCCACCGATGCGGCATCGGTTTTGCCTACGGCGGTGAAGTTGTTTTCAAACTCCTGTAATCTTTTGTTGCGCGCCTCTTCCCAGGCGGCCATTTGCAAATTGAAGTTTTTCATATCGATTTCGTACTGCGCCATCATGCGCTTTTTTTCTTCTTCGCTCAGTTGCGTAGTGGTTGTGGCTGCGTTGCGCCGGTCGAGCCAATCGTTGTAGGCCACCTGGTAATCGGCCAGTTGTTGTTCATAGCGTTGCAGGGCTGCTTCATAAGATTTGTATCCATCCCAGTATTTTTCGCGGCGGTATTCATAGCGGCGCAGGGCCACCTGGTATTTGGCTTCTCTTTTGCCTTCCAGTTTAGTTTTGGAAGAAAAGATGCGTTCGAAAAAGCCGGGTTCGTATTTGATCTTGTCGCGGTTGGGCGGCGTAGGTTCCCTGCGGGTAAAGGTACCGGGCCTCTCGGGTTTCTTTGGCGCCTTGCCCACGTAATTGGTTTTGACTTGTGCTACGGTGCGCATCACGGGCAGCGGGGGTTGGGGTGGCGACTTGATGCGTTCTTTTAGCGAGCCGGCTGCCATTTGCTGGGTGGATATCCAGTCGTTGAGGTTTCCACCCTGGCCTGGCGCCCCATAAAAGAGTTGCATGCCTTCCTGGCGCATATTGGTGGGCATGGCGAGTTGCAGGGCGGCGCCGTCTTTTACCGTGAGGGGTTGTCCGCCGGCGGTAGCTTCCACATAAATCATGCCGCCGCTCACAAGCATTTTGCCTTTAGAAGTGGTGTGCAACCCTGCCAGCATCATATCGGGCAGGTCGTACGATTCTTCTATCGACAACTCGATATTGCCTTTGGGGCTGCTGCCGTCGGGTAGGGTAAAAGAGCCGGCTTCGACCCACAGTTGGGTGCCCGATTTGGCGGTGACTTTCACCGATTTGCCGGCATCGAAGCGGTAGGTCTGGCGGTTGTGGCGTTTGAGGCCGTTGGCCAGTTCGTCGACTCCCGAGAAATAAACGGGGCGGATTACCACGTCTACGCGGCGGTTACCCTGACGACCTTCGTCGCTGTCGTTGTCGAAGGCGGGCTGATCTTCGCCCAGGCTTTTGGTGGTGGTTTTGGTCACCTTTACGCCCTGTGTAGCCATGTAAGCACTCACCGAGGCGGCTCTGCGTTCGGCGAGTTGCAGGTTGTAGGTTTCCGAGCCGCGACTGTCGGTGTGGGCCTCGATCTCCACAGCGTAGTCGGGCAATTCGAGCAGTTGCCGGCACCATTCGTCCAGCAGTTGCCGGGCGTCGGCGCGCAATTCGTGGCGGTCGGTGTCGAAATACACAGATTTTTTCCAATCCTCCTGTGCTTGTGTGTGTAAGGAGGCCAATAGCAACAATAGAAATACCGTTTTTTTCATAAGCTGTTGATTTACAGTTTTGAAAAATTAATTGTGTGAAGCGAATCCAAAAAAGGTGTTAAGGCATAGGGAGATAGGAATACAACGGGAGCGTTATAGAAATGTTGTGTATTAACATTTTACTGGGAGAAATGAATTGAATCGGAGTTGAATGTGGAATATTATTTTGAGGTTCTCTGTTCTCTGTTCTCTGTTTTATTATGGGTAGAGACGCAAAATTTTGCGTCTCTACTGGCAAAGATAAAGAACGGACAACGGAGAACCGACAACCCACAACCTTACCCCCCCAGCATCCCCGTCTGGTGCAAAATGGGCAATTGGCTGGTGTAGGTTTTGGCGATATTTTCCTGGGTGAAAGTAGTGTTGGTATCGCCGTGGGCGATGAGGCGCTGGTTGATAAACACGATGCGGTCGAAATAGCGGGGTGCGGAGGCGAGGTCGTGGTGTACCACCAGGATTGTTTTGCCGGCGGCGGCCAGCTTTTTCAGCAGTTGGATGATTTTTTCCTCTGTGGTCATGTCTACGCCTACAAAGGGTTCGTCGAGCAGCAGGATATCGGGTTGTTGGCAGAGGGCGCGGGCGAGGAAGACGCGTTGTTGCTGTCCGCCCGAGAGTTCGCCGATCTGGCGGTTGGCGAAATGCTCGATGCCGAGCTCCTGCATGGCCTCGCGGGCGATCTGCCGGTCGCCTGCTGAGAGCCGCTCAAAGACTTTTTTGTAGGGGTAACGCCCCATCAATACTACATCGGCAACCGTAGCCGGGAAATTCCAATCGACATCGTTTTTCTGCGGTACGTAGGCCATGCGACGGCGCATCTGTGCCAGCGGCGCCCCTTCGATGAATATTTGTCCCGAATTGGAAGGCAACAGCCCCAATACGGCTTTGAATAGCGTAGATTTTCCCGCGCCGTTAGGGCCGATGATGCCGTATAGGTGCCCCGCCTCTATGTCGAGATAGATGTTGCTGAGCACGCGTTTGCGTTCGTAGGAGACCGAAAGGCCTTGTATGGATATTGCCGGCATATGTTCTCTGTTGTCTGTTATCGGTTCTCTGTTGTCGGTTACTTAGATGCTGTCACCTTGTCACCACCCCTGTCGTTTCCAGGACGTCACCCCCTAGGCTATTTCTCAGCCGTCACCACCTGAGTAAGTTCCAGGACGTCACCCCCTAGGCCATTTCTCAGCCGTCACCCCCTGAGTCAGTTCCCAGCCGTCACCTAAAATCCGCATTTAATCGGCGGAGCACAAAGAAAAAGCCGCCCAGCATCGCGATAGCCAGGGCAACCCAGATAAATATACCGGGGCGGGGTTTGATCACCACTTTGGGGTCGGCCGATTGGTTTTTTGGAGGAGCGGATAGGGCTTTTACAATCGTTTCCGTGTTGTAAGTCAGCATGTCGATATACGTAGGCGCTGGGCTATTTTTATCGCCGATAGAATCGGAAAAGAGCTTGCCGCCTATCGAAATGTGGTTATCGGTGGCCAGTTGCTGGAGCAGTTTGGGGTTTACGGTGGTTTCTATAAATACAGCGGGCACATTTTGTGCTTTGATAATCTTGTTGAGGCGAACCAGGTCGGAGGTTTGGGCTTCGGAGTCGGTGGAGGTGCCCAACACGGCTTCTACCCGGATTCCATAACGTTGTCCATAATAGCGAAAGGCGTCGTGCGACGTGATCAGGATGCGCTGCGGTTCGGGTATGGTCTTGATGCGTTCGGCGATTCGACGGTCGAGCGCTTCGAGTTGCTGTTTGTAGATGCCGTGGTTAAACGCATAGCTTTCTGCGTTGGCGGGGTCGAGTTTCGAAAGGGCTTTAAGAATGTTGTCTATGTAGATCAATCCGTTGGCGGCGCTCATCCAGGCGTGGGGGTCCGTAGAATTTTTGTATTTCTCGCTGGCAATGGGTGTGATGCCTTCGGTGATCGTAACGACCCTGGCTTTTGTGCCCGAATTATTGATCAACTCGCTGAGCCAGCCTTCGAAAGTCAACTCGTTTTTGAGGATGAGTTGCGCCGAGGCTACCAACCGGGCATCGGCAGGGGTGGGTTCGTAGAGGTGCGGATCGCCGCCGATGGGCACAATACTGCGCACTTCTATCATATTGCCACCGATTACTTCGGCCATATCGGCAAAAATAGAAGCAGTGGCTACTACCAATGGTTTTTGATGAGCTTGAGCTTGCGTGGTTTGTATGGCCACAAGGACGGCCAAGGCTATTAGAAGCGGTTTCATAGTTACTGTTTTTGGACAAATAGATTTTGGCTAACTTTTTTTGATACGATGTGTTCTTTGTCGCCATTAAGTGCGATTTTCATCGATTCGTCGTAGTCGAATCGCTCTACGACGGTCACTTGGGCGCCCAGCGATAACTGCAACTTGTCGAGATATTGCAGAAAGGCGGTAGAATGGTCCTGAACTCCCACCACGATACCCTTTTCTCCCTGGTGCAGGTCGGCCAGCGGCGCCTGCTTGCGGAAGGTGAAATTGCCCTCGGCATCGGGAATAGGGTCGCCGTGGGGGTCAAACTTGGGGCGGCCCAGGTAATCGTCGAGACGCTCAACCAACTCCTCAGATTGGATGTGTTCCAACTCTTCGGCCATATCGTGGACCTCGTCCCAGGAGAAGTGCAATTTTTCTACCAAAAAAACTTCCCAAAGCCGGTGTTTGCGCACTAGAAGGGTGGCCAAACGACCGCCTTTAATGGTGAGCGTGACGCCTTTGTATTTTTCGTAGTGGATCAATTCCTTTTTTGACAGGCGGTTGAGCATGTCGGTCACCGAGGCCGCCGTAGTTTTCATTTCTACCGAAATAGCATTGGTGTTAACCGGCCTGCCTTCTTCTTTTTCCGCTATTTTAAAAATAGCTTTGAGATAATTCTCCTCAGTATGTGAAATGTTATCCATGGTGGCTAAGGTATCTATTTACAAATGTACAATTTTTAGATTAATCTAAATAATATTTTAGATAAATAATTTTTCTTGTTTTCAAAATTCTTTTCATGAAGCGAAGCGATTTTGGATAAAATGCTATCTTTAAACAATAACCAAAATTTTAGAACATGGCAGATTGGATATGGTTTTTGATCATCGGCGGGGCCGCCGGCTGGCTCGCTGGTCAAGTAATGAAAGGTTCGGGATACGGGTTTATCGGCAATATACTGCTCGGAATAGTCGGCGGTATAGTCGGCGGATTTTTATTTAAGCTAATCGGCCTGCGCGCCGACGGCATCCTGGGTTCTGTGCTGATGGCTGCCGTGGGTGCGGCATTGCTGGTGTGGGTGGTGCAAAAGATAAAAAAATAGCCTTTGGACGAAAGTCTGCAGAAATGGCGCTTGGTATTGGGTCAGCAGGCAGAAGAGGCCGGTGCTGAGGAGAAGATTACTTTGTCTGTGCAACAGCAAGGTATGGACAAGGTGCTTGAGGCGCTGTACGACAGTCAGCGCAAGGGAGGCCTTGGAAGCTCGTCGCCCAACGTAAGCCGCTGGCTCGGGGATATCAGGCGTTATTTTCCGGCGCCGGTGGTGCAGGTCATGCAAAAAGACGCGCTCGACCGGCTGGGCTTGCAGCGCATGTTGTTGGAGCCTGAACTGCTGGAAGCCGTGACACCCGATGTGCATCTGGTGAGCGCGTTGCTGTCGCTGAGCAAAGTATTGCCCATTCAAACGCAGGCCACTGCAAGGGAGGTAGTAGAGAAAGTCGTCAAAGCCCTCGAAGCGCGTCTGCGTTATCCGATGCAGGTGGCGCTTCACGGACGGTTGAACCGGGCGGAGCGGCGCCGCAGGCCGCGTCCCGGCGATATCAATTGGCTGCAAACGCTTCGCGCCAACCTGAAGCACTACCAACCCACGTTAAAAACTGTTATCCCCGAGCAGTGGATCGGCTACGGTCGCCAGGCCAACCAGTTGCGCGACGTGATTTTGCTGATCGACCAAAGCGGCTCGATGGCTACCTCTGTAGTATACGCGGGGGTACTGAGTTGTATCATGGCTTCTACCCGGTCGCTTCGCACGCGTGTTGTTGCTTTTGATACGTCAGTGGTGGATTTGACTGAACACCTCTCCGATCCCGTATCGCTTTTGTTTGCCACCCAATTGGGCGGGGGCACCGATATCCATAAAGCCTTAGCCTATGCGCAACCTTTCATTCAGTCGCCTGCCAATACGATCATGGTATTGATCAGCGATTTATTTGAAGGAGGAAACCGGGATGGTATGCTCAGGCGTATCGCAGCCATTAAGGCTTCCGGAGTGAATTTCATTTGCCTGCTGGCCCTCAACGACGAGGGAGCGCCGGCTTACGACCGCGAGGTAGCCGAATCGCTGGCCCGGCTCGATATACCTTCTTTTGCCTGTACGCCCGATCTATTCCCCGATTTGATGGCTGCGGCCATCAACAGGCAGGATATTCACCAGTGGATGAACGCCCATGGGCTGGGCGGAAAATAACCCGGATTAATCGTTTTCTTCGTGGGCGTAAACGGCGGTATTGAGAATCTCTTCGTAGTAGGCCTCGTATTGGGGCAAAATGATATTTATGTCAAACAGGTGAGCTCGAGCCAGGGCGTTTTTGCGAAATTCCTGCAAAACGGCCTCGTCGCTTAGAATGTCTATTGCGTGCCTGGCCATGCCGTCTACGTCGCCCACGTGGCTCAAATAACCGGTTTTGCCGTGTACGTTCAATTCGGGCAAACCGCCCACATCAGAGGAGATCACGGGGACCTCGCAGGCCATAGCTTCGAGGGCTGCAAGGCCGAAGCTTTCGCTCTCCGACGGCATAATAAACAGATCGGAAATAGCCAGCAGTTCTTCGATAGCGTCTTGTTTGCCCAAAAACCTCACCTCGTGGCAGAGATCCAATTGGCGGCACAATTCTTCCATGTGGGTGCGCTCGGGGCCGTCGCCAATGAGTAGTAACTTGGAGGGGAGACGTTGGTGCACCCTTTTAAAAACCTGGATGACGTCTTCTACGCGCTTTACTTTGCGGAAGTTTGAGGTATGCAACAAAATGCGCTCGCCGTTGGGGGCGATAGCTTTTTTGAAGTGATCTTTATCTATTTTTTTAAAACGCGAAAAGTCGATAAAGTTATAGATCACCCGAATCTCCTTCTGGATATTGAATAAGTCGAGGGTCTGTTGTTTCAGGTTTTCGGAAACGGCCGTAACGCCGTCGGACTTATTGATAGAAAACTCCACCACGGGGGCAAAGGCCTTGTTGGCGCCAACCAACGTAATGTCAGTGCCGTGGAGGGTAGTGACCACAGGTACATAACGCCCCTGGGTAAGCAAAATTTTCTTGGCCATATAAGCCACCGTAGCATGCGGGATGGCATAGTGCACGTGGAGAATATCCAGTTTTTCAAATTTGACCACGTCGACGAGCTTGCTGGTCAGGGCAGTATCGTAGGGGGCGTATTCGAAAAGCGGGTAATCTTCGCCGGAGACTTCGTGGTAATACACGTTTTCCTGGAAAGTGCTCAAGCGGGCAGGGCGGCGATAGGTGATAAAGTGAACTTCGTGGCCGCGGTCGGCCAGGCCCAATCCCAACTCGGTGGCTACTACGCCGCTACCTCCATAAGTGGGATAACACACGATACCTATTTTCATGCGAAACATTGATTTGTGGTCCGTATGGTGGGGCGGTAGGGGCGAGGGTAAACCTCGCCCCTACTCGCCCCACCATACATATAATAATATTAGACCACAAATGGTTGAGGCGGGAAGATTAATCCATTTTCACCAACTTGGCCGTCTTCACTTCATTATCGACAGCGATCTGTACCAAATAGATGCCATTGGCGTATTGGCTCAGGTCGAGTTGATACTGTGCACTGGTCACATTGCGTTCGAACGCTTGCATCAGGGGTTGTCCCAGCAGGTTGACCACCTGGATGCGTGCGTCAACGGCGCTGCGGAATGCGACATTGAGTTGTGTAAGGCCGGTAGTCGGATTGGGCATCACATCGATTTGGCCGATTTGATCGGCAACATCGTCGGTACCGACTGCTATACCCACTTCTACTTCTACCACATCCTGGCAACCTACGGCATCGGTAATCGTCACAGTATAGGTGCCTACGCCGAGCAGGATAGCCGTAGCAGAGCTTTGGCCGTCGCTCCACTCGTATGTATAAGGCGCTACGCCTGATCCGGGGATAACGGTGGCGATACCGTTTTGAGCTACGGGGCTGCTTGCGCCTGTTACATCGGCGGTGACGTCAAACGAAGCGGGGCAGCGTTTGATGTTGATATTATCGATATCGAGATAATAGTCGCCGGAGCTCCAGGTAGCGCGGAATCTAACCACGATGGCCTGTCCGGCATAGTCGTCGAGCGGCAGCGAGATACGGCGCAACTGGTTGGAGGTGATATGGTTAGTACTGTTGATATTCAGAATAGTGGTAAAGCTCTGGCCGCAGTTGGTAGAAATTTCAATGTAAAACTGTTCACCGGTGCTAAGCGTGGTAGCTGTTTGACCATTGCCGGAGAAATCCACAAAGCGGTAGTCGAAGAGCAGGGAGTCGCCTATTGCGATAGCGCCGATAGCGGGCGTGCTGGCCTGGAAGACCTGGTCGGCCGTCCAGAGGTTATCGGCCATTACGAAAGACACATTGCTGTGGAAGTTCGTGATTTGCACGTCGGTATCGATGGTCCAGCCGGCGGGGAACACGCCGCCTTCGAAGTTTTCAGAGAATGGCACGCTGCGTGCAGAGGCGAAGCTGGTGCTGGTGGTGTCGTTGGCCACAAATTGTTCGCCGGCCAGAGAAGTCCACACCACGATTTCGTAGACATCGGGTACGCTTGAGTTGAAAGGCGTGGTAAAGGTATAATTGACAAACTGCCCTGCGCCTACGGAGAGGCTGCCCACGTTTTCGATAACGGGAGCGCCGCCGTTTATTTGGTAACCGACGTCAAAGCCCGTTTGTGTTAGCTGGCCGTTGTTGAAAACCCGGATGGTCACCTGGTCGGTGGCCGAGCCGCAGCTGGTATTGGCATTGCTGGCGCCGATAGCTGAGAGGTCATTAGCTTGGGGTTCGGCGATAAACACGTTATCAACGCCCATTCCTTCGTATACCACGGAGAAGTCAGTGGATAATACAAAGCGAAGGCGTACCGAAGATTGGCCGGCGGTGCCGGTCAGGATATTGGAGGCGGTAACCCAGCCGCTGAAGCCGCCGGTGCCGTCCCACCAGTTGTTCAAATTGTCATTATACCAGTTGATGCCGGTGCCGAAAGCGCCTACTTTGGTCCAGTTTTGACCACCGTCGATACTGGATTCCAGCCAGGCTTCGTCGCAACAGGATTCCACCTCAAAAAACAACGAAAAATTGATTTTAGGGTCGGAAGCCAGCGAGCTGAAATCGAGGCAAGGGGAAACGAGGTATGACAATTCGCTATTGTTATAAGTTCCATCGAGATTGGTGACCCAAGCGTATTCGCCGCTGGCGGCAGAGTTGATTAAAGTGCCGGCGGGGATGCCAAATTCCCAAGTAGAATTTTGGCCGTAGTCGGCGGCGGTCCAGCCTCCTGAGTCTTCTTCAAAATTGATGAAATAAGGATATTCGGCAACAGTGGGAATATTGTAAAGTGTGAGGTAAGTCGTATCGTTGCTCAAATCGCTATCGCCGTCGAGTTCGGTCCACACCGCGATCACATATTGGCCGGGTTCTGACAAGTTGACCGTTTGTTCGAATTCGAGATTGGCGATACTGTCTTTGCCTAATACGCCGGTATAAAAGCCGTCGAGCGGTTGATTGATATTTACGGGATTGCCGTTCACGCTCATATTGATGGTAATCAGCGATTGCGGGTTGCCCCCGAAATTTTGTATTTCAAAGCCGATGATTTCCGAAGCGCCTAGTCCACATTGAGTAGGAGGGCCCGTTACTGAGATCACGCCTACGTCGTTGGCCCAGAGAGTGTGAAAATCAAATGGCCCGATAATCGTACTCGTATCGCCGTTTTCGCAAACGACCGACAAATAAAACTGGTAGGCCGTATGCTGTTGCAAGCCGTTGATGCGGGTGTCGCTTTCGCCCGTAACGGCTAATACGCTGCCCGTACCTTGGGCAAACCCGGCGGTATCGTATTCGATCACATACGTGCCGTTGGGGTCGGAGGGTAGCCAGCTGATATCCGTATAGAAGGCTCTCACATCATCGATGGAAACACCCGATAGCGGCGGAATGGGACAGCTTGGGCAACTGGAAGTGAAGTTAAAAGCCTGACCGACAAATGGGTAGGGGCCATCGTTAAAAACAAGCAACCCATCGGCATCGTACAGAAAATACGTGACTTCGTTTTCATAGAATCCTGGAGAATAGTTCAGTACAATCGCTGATCCGCCGGCAACCGGAATATTAAACGAGTTACTGTAGCCGTCGTCGGCAATGTTGTCAAGCGTAAACTGGGTTGGAACGCCATCGATCGTAATCGTCAGTAAGGAGCCGTTCCAGCCGTCTCCAAAACTGTCGAATAGATCCAATCTATATTCACACGACAACTGGGCAAAAGCCCCTGTTGCCATGCCCATTGAGATAAGCCATAGTGCCAGTGTAGAGATTTTCTTCATAAAAGTAAGATTTTTAGTGCTTTGCGATAAATCGCCGTAAAAAACTAAGGGCATTGAGGCTATAAAATTAATAAAAATTCGCAACCTGCCTGCTCGAGTACTTGCGTATAGCGGCAAACAGCGGTAATATTCGTCGCCAAACTTACATTTTTGTTAAACATTTTGGCCTGTATCCTGTTGAGCATTTGTTAAAACATTAGTATAAATCCTTTTATAGTGGCGGTTTATTCCATAAAAGACCTGGAAAAGTTATCTGGCATCAAGGCTCACACCCTTCGGATATGGGAACAGCGTTATGGTATTATTACGCCCAAAAGGACCAAAACAAATATCCGTTTTTTTGAAGACGAAGACCTGAAGCTCATCCTCAATATTGCGCTGCTGAACAAAAACGGCGTCAAAATCTCCAAAATCGCCAGGATGGACAAATCGGAGATTGCCGGCAAGGTGGCCACGATTTCCGAAGTCAATTTCGAGCATAGCACCCAACTCGATGCGCTCACGATCTCCATGATCGAAATGGACGAGTACAAGTTTGACCGCATCATTACCACCAATATTCACCAGCTCGGATTCGAACGCACGATGCTGGAGGTCATCTACCCGTTCCTCGAGAAACTGAGCATCTTGTGGCTCACAGGGTCTATCACCCCCGTACAGGAAAATTTCATCAGCTATCTCATCCGCCAGAAGCTGATCGTAGCTATCGACCACGAACCCCTGGTGTCGGGCAAACACACAAAGAAATTTATCATTTATCTGCCCGAAGGTGAAAAACAGGAGTTGAGCCTGCTGTTTATGCATTATCTGCTCAAATCTCGGCGCAACCACGTGATTTACCTCGGCCAGGATATCTCGGTGGCTGATCTGGGGGATGCCTGTCATATCCACCAGCCCGACTACATTTTTACGATGATTTCGGAAACGTTTGCAAAGGAGTCGGTACAACGCTATGTAGACCGCCTTGCGCAGACTTTCCCGCAATATAATATTCTTCTGTCGGGCTACCAGGTGGTATCCCAAAACGTGAAGCCCCCCGCCAACGTGCAAATCCTGAAAAGTCTGGACCAGGCTATCTATTTTCTTTCCCATTTCGGCGAAAACGGCTCCAACGGGCAATAATTTTCCTTTTTTACAAAAAACACACTAAGGCGGCCTCAGGAGCTGAGGCCGCCTCGTGCAAGAAAGCGACTTTTGTTTGCAGGAAAGATGAGCTGCTGAGAGAAAATGACAGCAAACATCTTGCGTTTGACAGGGCAAAGATGACAAGCAGAGGTTAATTGAAGGTGAAGGAAAGGTCAAGTTTCTGTTATGTTTGTTAGGTTGTGGGTTGTCGGTTGTGAGTTGTGAGTTGTGAGGAATAGCGCTATATTTACATTTATAACCCATAACTCACAACCCATAACTCACAACCGCCCATGTTACAACAAACCCGCATCCCTACGTCTTTCGGCTGTTTTGAAATTGCAGGCAGCGAATTAGGCATCACCAGGGTAAACAAGGTGGAAGGCGATTCGTGCCCGGGTGGCGCGGTGCCGGAGTTGTTGCGGGAGTGCGCGAGCCAGCTCGAAGAATACTTCAGCGGGCAGCGGCGCGAGTTTGATCTCAAGCTGGACTGGGGCGGCGCCCCCGATTTTTATAAATCCGTATGGGAGCAACTACTCCTCATTCCCTACGGCCATACCACCTCTTATTCGGCTATCGCTGAACAAATAGGGCACCCCGATGCCGTGCGTGCGGTAGGGCTGGCCAACCGCAACAATCCTATTGCCATTATCGTGCCCTGCCACCGGGTCATTGGCAAAAGCGGCGACCTGCAGGGATACTTCTACGGCCTCGATATGAAGCGGCGATTGCTGGAGTTGGAAAACCCCAAGAGCTTTGCGCGGCAAGGAAATTTATTTACATAATAAAACTTTTATCCCGCTTTCGCGCAAAACGAAATTCTGTAATCTCAATTCGTTACCCTATCCCTATTTGCAATCTTCCGGCGGCAGCTTTTTTTTTGCGGAACCCCGATCGCTTCCAGCTCAATAAGGGATGTGTATAAAGTCAATTTTCTTTTGATAATCAATCACAAAAGCCTATCTTTGCAGCGTTTTTTAACAACCCTATCATCATACGATCAAATTCGGCATATATGGCTAATATCGGTCACATTAAGCAGATTATCGGACCAGTAGTGGACGTGAGCTTTTCGGGAGAAAATTCCGTTTTGCCCGAAATCCTCAATGCATTGGAAGTAAAGCGCCCCAATGGCGAAATGTTGGTGCTGGAAGTACAGCAACACCTGGGCGAAGACAGCGTGCGCACCGTCGCCATGGACTCTACCGACGGCCTCACACGTGGCGCCGAGGTGATTGACACCGGCATTCCTATTTCAATGCCCGTGGGCGACGCCATCAAGGGCCGCCTGTTCAACGTAGTAGGCCAGGCTATCGACGGCATCGGCGAAGTAGCCAGAACGCAGGTGTACCCCATTCACCGCAAACCGCCCACCTACGAAGAACTCTCTACCAGCAAAGAGATCCTCTACACCGGTATCAAGGTAATCGACCTGATCGAGCCCTATATGAAAGGCGGTAAGATCGGCCTCTTCGGCGGCGCCGGCGTAGGCAAGACCGTTATCATCATGGAATTGATCAACAACATCGCCAAGAGCTACGAAGGTATCTCGGTTTTCGCAGGCGTGGGCGAACGCACCCGCGAAGGCAACGACTTGCTGCGCGAAATGATCGAATCTAACGTAATTAAATACGGCGAAGAATTCAAGCATAGCATGGAAGAAGGCGGATGGGACCTGAGCAAGGTAGACCCCAAAGCCCTCGGCGAATCGCAGGCTACGCTGGTTTTCGGACAGATGAACGAACCCCCCGGCGCCCGCGCACGTGTGGCTTTGTCGGGACTTACCGTAGCCGAATACTACCGCGACGGCGACCTCAGCGACCCCAACGGCGGCCGCGATATCCTGTTCTTTATCGACAATATCTTCCGCTTTACTCAGGCAGGCTCGGAAGTATCGGCACTTTTGGGCCGTATGCCCTCGGCAGTAGGTTACCAGCCCACGCTGGCCACCGAGATGGGCCTCATGCAGGAGCGCATTACGTCTACCAACCGCGGTTCGATTACCTCGGTACAAGCCGTATACGTACCTGCTGACGACCTTACCGACCCGGCTCCGGCTACGACCTTTGCCCACCTCGACGCCACCACGGTATTGAGCCGCAAAATTGCCGCCCTGGGTATCTACCCCGCTGTGGACCCGCTCGACTCAACCTCGCGTATCCTCGATCCCAATATCATCGGCGAAGAACACTACCGCACGGCACAGCGCGTGAAGAACATCCTGCAGCGCTACAACGAATTGCAGGACATCATCGCCATCCTCGGTATGGAAGAATTGTCGGAAGAAGACAAACTCATCGTACACCGCGCCCGTCGCGTGCAGCGCTTCCTTTCGCAGCCGTTCCACGTAGCCGAGCAGTTCACCGGTATCCCCGGCACCATGGTGTCTATCGATGAGACGATCCGCGGCTTCAACATGATCATGGACGGCGAAGTGGACGAATACCCCGAAGCAGCGTTTAACCTCAAAGGTTCTATCGACGAGGTAATCGAGGCCGGCAAGAAGATGCTCGCGGAAGTAGATGCTTAATGCTTATTGACTGTTCAAAGCTCGTAAAGGCATATGAATATCACCGTACTCACACCCGACAGGGAACTTTTTCACGGCACGATTGCCTCTGTGAAAGTACCCGGTACGCAAGGGCAGTTTCAGATTCTTAAAAACCACGCCCCAATTGTTTCTTCTTTGGAAGAAGGCAATGTGTATATCGTTACTGCCGTAGGCAGCTACCGCTATTACGACGAAGAAAGCGGCACCGTCAAGGACGGCACGGAAGCCGGCCATACGATTACTTTTAAAATCGCGGGCGGTTTTGTAGAAGTGCTCAACAACGATGTGTCGCTGCTGGTGCGTGGGGTAGCGGAGGTGTAAGAGTATAATGTTTAGGAGGGTTTAGTGCCTTCGGCAGTTTAGTAGGGTTTAGTTTTTTTCTATTAAACTCTATTAGACAGTTACTAAAAAAAGCCCGCCGGCGTTTGCCGGTGGGCTTTTTTTGTTGTGCCTCGTGTGGGGGATGTGAAAATTTACACCCCCACCATGATGGAACTACAACACATCCGGCAAAAAATATTTGTCATCCGCGGTCAGCGCGTAATGCTTGATTTTGAACTGGCAGTAATGTACGGAGTGGAAACGCGTGCGTTGAAGCAGGCAGTCCGTCGTAATTCGGCACGTTTCCCGGAAGATTTCATGTTTATTCTTTCAGAAAATGAGGCCGATCATCTGGTGTCACAAATTGTGATACCATCAAAAAGCTATTTGGGAGGCGCGCTTCCGTATGCTTTCACCGAACAAGGCGTTGCCATGCTTTCCAGTGTGCTGCGCAGTGAAAAAGCCATTCAAGTCAATATCGCTATCATGCGCGCGTTTGTCGAGTTTCGTCGGTACGCCTTCACCTACGGTGAATTAGCGCAGAAAATCGTCGAACTGGAAACAAAATTCGAACGGGAATTTGCCGACATCCACGAGGTACTCAAATGGCTGGGCGAGGAAAACCAGTCCCGCGCCGATGAAATCGTCGCCCTGCAGAACACCCACCTGGAGCCAAATGACTGGCAGAATAGACCGCGTATTGGGTTTAGGAATGATACCTAACGGCAAAGCCGGTCCTGGCTCGACTTGGTCCACCCGGTTGTTCGTTTCGACTCCGCTCAACGAACAGCAAAGATCGCAAAGTCCAATAGTCCCACAGTCCAATAGTCCTCAAAGATCGCCCCCCTGCCAAGTCGGCAACTTTCGGCCCGGAACTTTTGAACTAGGATATGTGGGATTATTGAAGGATGGGAAAGGATTTTTGATGTTTGATTTTTTCCCGACATCAAGCATCATGGCAAACCCGGCGATCCCGGCAAAGAGCTCAGCTACTACCGTTTTTATAAAAATAGCATGATTCTCATTTCTCTTAACGCCTCTAATCCAGAATTATCAATTGTGCCTCGTCATGTGGTTTAAAAGCATTACTCCTTTCCAGCATATCTTGCATCATGGCCATTCTATCGCCAATGATAGTGGCGCTAAATCTATGTGCTAGCTCAAGCATTCGTAGATAAGCAGCGGGGTCGCGCTGCCTGGATAAACGCTTTAAGGCCCCCATATAGTCATCACGGTATACAGTTGGAATAATAATTTTGCATTGTTCGTTTTTAACCAGTTCAGCATTCATCATAACCCGCGCTATCCGCCCGTTGCCATCTAAAAAAGGATGAACCTCGCTAATTAAAAACATCATAAATGCGGCTCTGGCAAAAGGATGCGTTAGTGCCATATAATAATCGAAGCCCTTTATCAAGGTGCCTTTAACCAGTGTATAATCTACAAAAAAGGTATTTCCCGCCCTGTTGTTTTTATCTTTGAATTGCCCTGGATTTTTTGAATCTCTCGCACTCAATAATACTTTATGCCTGAATGCTAATATATCGAGTAAGGCATCAGGATTTTCTGGTGTTATCTTCATTTCATCTTTATTACTTACCAGCTTCCAGGTACCCAAAATATCGTGCGAGTCCTCATTCCTCGCGGGCAAGGGCGCCTGAGTTTCAATTATTCGCATGGCTTCTTCCAATTCAAACTCAGTGCCTTCTATGTAATTTGAAAAATAGGCCTCAAAAAAAGCAAAATTGCGGAAAGAGGTGTCTGAAGTATTCCGTTCTGGCAAGTCAGCAAATTCCAGGCGTTTAAGCGCAATAAACAGCGTTTCAAATAACTCTACTCTGACAGGGTCGAAGGGATACCCAAACGCCCGTGCCATAGCTAGTGGAGAAGAAAGAATTTGAGCAGGCTGAGAGGCCATCATGGCGCCGATTATCTTGTTGAGTCTCGCAAATTCTTTTTCCATGTCAGTTTGTCCGGCAATAAACCTTGCCTTATCGCGTAAATCATTCAGCCCGGCTTCTCCTTTAAGGCGAGCCACTTGCTCCAGGCGGTTTTCTATCTCGGCCCGGGGGCTTGTCTTTAATTCCTGTCCGGATTTTCTGGATGGTTGTAAATTTTCAAGTAAGGCCCGCTCCAACTGCGAAGCATAGAGCTCTCCTGACAGGGGATTATCGCCATCAATGCGGCCGGGCCCCTGAATAAACCGGAGCGTGATGCCGGGTAATTTTATATTCTTGGTATAAGTGTAAGTGAGAAACAGGCTCCCATCTGCGGTGGGTTGAAATTCTAGAGCGGACCGGTGGCTCAACACAGCGCCGGGATATAAGCTGCCTATTATACTAAATAAGTTACGTCTGATTATTGCCGCGGGATCGTCCGTAAGATTTGGGGTATATATTCGTGGGGCTATCTTGCGAAGCTTACCCGTGTTCACAAGCATTGCAAGTCGCTTGCTGACGCTTGGGTCGCTTGATGAAAAGACGACTTCCCGGAGGCGAAAGGGTATGTTTTTTTCCATTAATGAGCTTTGAATGTATAAATTTAGAAAATATTTTCCATTAAAATGCGAATAGTGGAAAATTTTTTCTATTAAAATTTCAAAGATCTGAACTAAAAGACACCCGGTGTTCTCCTCTACCGCGATGGGTATGAGACCGCATCGCGACCGAGAGCGCGTGGGGGAAACGGAGATTTTTTACGTTTTTTGCAACCAAACGATGGTAAAGTCGTATGAGTATAATAAAAGAAACCTTGTTATTACTTAGCGTTCTGTAACACCTATATGATATATATAACTACACCATCACGTGATGGTCATAACTTGACTGTGTGTGGTATAACCTTACGAAATCATCCTTATCTACCTTAAGATGGGGTGATAGGGATGAGGAGATCAGTCTTATAAATAAGTTACCTGCAAGTTTAAACATACGGCTATGAAGCTAATTAGAACTTTTCATCCAATTGGACAAGGAGCATTTTACACTGAAAGGCATAGGTTCAATGAGACTGACTTTACTATAGTCTACGATTGTGGCTCAACAACTCTCAAAGGGAAAAAATTAGAGAAGAAAATAAAATCAACATTTCCTAAAGACAATTCCATTGACATTTTATTTATTTCTCACTTTCACGCTGACCACATTAACGGCATTGAAGTCCTTACTAAGCATTGTAAAATAAAAAAAGTTGTTTTACCACTAATTGACGATACTGCAAAAACATTGTTGAAAGTGACAAATTTAATCGACAGCAATTTTTCTGACACAAGTTTGATTGATAGCCCAGAAGATTTTTTCGGTGAGGATGTTCCAATTATAAGGATTGAACCGAGTGAAATTAATCTCAATTCAGATGGCATTGGACTTAATGACCCAACAGATATTTCTAAAATTGGAGATTCTGCTACTAAGCCAAGTGGAACAGTATTTGCGCCTATGGCTGGTATTGACTGGCTTTTTATTCCGTTTAATTACGAACACGGTATAAGAAAAATTCAATTTGTAGATGCACTTGCGATCTATGGACTAACTTTAGCGGACATTGATACTATAAACAAAATCAAAAAGAACAAGAGTAATATTATAAAAGCTTACAATGATGTTGACGGAGACCTAAATAAAAACTCAATGATTTTATTCTCAGGTAAAAATACAGACGACCAAATTCATTGCTTTGAACACTATCATCATTTTTGTTTTCACAGACATTTTCATTTTCAAAGTGGCTGTTTGTATATGGGTGATATTGATTTGAATGAGCCTAATATTATTCAAGACATCAATGCAAAGTTACGCAAACTGCTGCCTTTCATTGGCACATTACAAATCCCGCATCACGGCTCAGTTCATAATTTTTCTACTTCAATTTTACAAAAGGAAAATTGTTGTTCAATATTTTCATACGGGACGACAAACACCTATGGTCATCCATCAGACAGAGTTATTTGCGATGTAATAACAAACAATATATACCCTCATCTTGTGACAGAAGAACAAGCTACAATGGTAACACAATGGAAATAAAACGAGCAGGTAACAGGCGTTTGGCACAATGGCGGGCGACGTGATTAATTGAACATTCTGCCTCGCATCAACTTTTGTGGTGTATTGACAGTTTTGTGCTCCGAAATGCAACAGCACGAACGCCAAGCAGCAAACTGTCAGGGTACATGCTAAAAACTCGACCCACAAATAGCACATTTACTTTTACCCCCCACAAAATCCAACCCTTCGCAAATGCAAAGCATTCACGAACGCCAATGAAAATCAATAATAATCGGGAGTACAACCCAAAGAGCCATTTTTTGCCTACGCGCCGGCTATGACATTGAGCATATAATACTTAACTTATCAGATATTAAGAATTTTGGCGGTGTATCAAATGTAAGGCTGAGATGAAATAAGAAGTGGCATTCCGGCAAGTTCATTATCTTAAAGTGACCAAACAACAAGAAAAATGCCCATTTGTCCGGACTGCCACAGCCACAAGATAAAAAGAATGGCTTTACCTACTATGGAAAGCAGAACTATAAATGCAAAGACTGCGCGCGGCAGTTTGTGCTTGACAACCAGCACACGGTGGACGAAACATTGCGGGAAATTGCCCGGCGTGCGCTGTGTGAGCGGCTTAGTCTACGGGCCATCTGCCGGCTCATTGGAGTGAGCTTGAAGTGGATGTGTTCCTTTGCGGTTGAGACTTGGGCTACAGCGCCTTAGGATATGGGAGTACGCACAGAGTTGTCAAAGCTTTGATCATGCAAAATGCTGAAAATTATGGGTTTGCAATTGGATGAAGCTTGGTCATTTGTCGCAAAGAAGGTTGGCTGCTATTCGATATTATTTCTGGCAATTTAATTTAGAGTAGCAGCCTTATATTTGATACACCGCCAAATATTTATTATTGTTGTTCTAGGGTTTTCGAACTATTCACATATTATAACCCAAATTGTTTTAAATTTGTAAAGTTTCCAACCAATAGCGTACTGATGCAGCCAACAACAAAGCCTATTTTTTCTGGTCACGAAACATTCCAATGCCGACACTTGTGGCTAAAGAAAGGTTATGACTTCGTGAAATCAGGAAAAGCATTCAGCGACGAAGACGCTGTAGTTGAGTTAGGCGTGGGTAAAAACATGGTCACTTCCATCCGTTATTGGATGAGGGCTTTTAACATATTGGAAGGAAATGACCATATTTCCGGGTTTGCAGATTATCTTTTTGGCGAAGATGGACGAGATCCCTATCTCGAGGATGATGCAAGCCTTTGGCTACTGCACTACAATTTGGTACGCAAAGGGTATGCTACCACATATAGTTTGATTTTCAATGAACTGCGCAAGGAACGCATGGAGTTTTCTAAGGAAAATTTCAGTAAGTTCTTAGAGTTGAAATCAAAGACTGATTTGCCGTTTCAGTTCAACAAGAACACTGTTGAAAGTGACTTTGAAGTGTTTGTAAAACTATACTTCGGCTCTGATGCAGCGAATAAAGATAAAGAAGAAATTGTGTCGGGCATTTTCCAGGAACTGAACTTAATCAGAGCCATACAACGAGGGAAACAACCTACACTTTATCACATCAAAACAGACGAAAAGGAGGCACTTCCTAGTGAGATATTCCTGTTTGTCCTACTTACCGACCCGAATATTGGAATGTCGGTCAGCTTGGATGCACTTGAGCGGAACTACAATAGTGTCGGATCGATATTCGCTATCAATCGCTCTGGACTGGTACAAAAAATAGAATCATTGTGTGAAAAACACCCCTTTTTGGTGTATAAAGACGATGCTGGAATCCGAGAACTTCAATTTAAATCAAAACCCAAAAATTCATTCGAAATACTAAACGCTTATTACGATGGCAACTAATTATACTCCCTCTGTAAATATCCTTCGTGATCATAATGCGCAGATAAATTATTTACCTACGCCTAACGCTAAGCGTATAGCCGCTCAGATCGCAGCGGATTTTGAAAATGGTATCCGTTCATTCACTATTATCGGTTCTTATGGCACGGGGAAATCGTCCTTTTTGTGGGCGCTGTCCAATACCTTGCGTGGTAAGAAGCATTTTTTCGACGTGGGTGGACTTGAAAAAATGAAGGTACAGGTACTTCCATTCGTCGGGGAGTTCGGCTCAGTAACTGAATTTATCAGTGAAAAAATTCTTAATAGCAATAATGGTACACCTGAGCAGATATTTGCTGAGATCTTTCATCATTTCCACAAATTAGGAAAAAAGGGACTGTTAGTGTTGATGTTGGATGAGTTTGGCAAGTTTTTGGAGTACACGGCCAAAAACAACCCTGAACGAGAGTTATATTTCATTCAACAACTTGCCGAGTTTGTAAATAACCCGGACTACAATATTTTGTTGCTAACGACACTGCATCAAAACTTTGACGCCTATTCTTTCTCATTAGGCGAGGCACAAAGACAGGAATGGTCAAAAGTCAAAGGGCGGTTCCGGGAAATAACATTCAATGAACCGGTAGAACAATTACTCCAATTAGCAGGCGAACGCTTAAGTGAAGATGCGACAATAAGTCCTGAAAGACAAAAGGTAACAGAAGTAGCTGAGTTGTTTTTAAAAACAAAGGCATTCCCTTTCAAACCGGATTTTGCAAACCCGCTTGCGCTAAAACTTTTTCCGTTAGATTTGTTTTCAGCATCCGTAGCTGCTTTGGCCATGCAACGATATGGTCAGAACGAACGTTCCTTATTTTCCTTTCTTGAAGGAACGGAACACACAGGCATCAGAGGGAAATATGATACGAGAACCAATCCTTTTTATAATCTCTCAAACCTCCACGATAATCTTGTTTTCAATTATTACTCCTTTATCAACTCCAAATACAATCCTGATTATTCTGCGTGGGCAGGTATCCGAGGTGCATTGGAACGAGTGGAAAACGAGATAGAAGAGCACTATTTGGCTAATAGCCTGAAAATTGTCAAAGCAGTAGGCCTGCTTAATGTCTTTGCTTCAAAAGGTGCAAATCTTGATAATAACTTTCTTATCCAATATGGAAAAATATGCTTGGGGATTGAAGAACCTAAGCTATATCTCCAAGCCCTGATCGACCGAAAAATCCTTTTCTATCGAAACTACCAGCGGAGGTTTATCATACTTGAGGGGACAGACGTAGATATTGATTCAGAGCTGATGCTGGCAGGCGATCAAATCGGAGAAATAGAAGACGTAGTCGGCCTTTTGAATAAGTATTTCTCTTTCCCTGCTGTATTTGCTAAAGAATACTACTACAAAACGGGGACACCACGAATTTTCGAGTTTGTGATTTCCCAATATCCCGAAACCAGCCTTATGCCTATAGGTGACACCGATGGCTACGTAAACCTGGTTTTTAATGAAAAACTGTCGGAGGCTCAAATCAAAGAAATCAGTAAAAACCTTTCAGAAAAAGCTGTGCTATACGGTATTTTTAAGAACATGGGGGCAATCAGAAACCAATTGAAAGACATCCAAAAGACGAATAAAACTATTGAAAATATACCCTCGGAAGATAGGGTAGCGCACAGGGAACTAGCCAACATCAAGCAACACCAGGAAATATTGCTAAACCATATTGTTTTGAGTAGTTTGTATGGAAGCGAAAATGAAGTGGTCTGGGTATTTAAAGAGAAAGTAGAAACAATTCGCTCAAAAAGGGAATTGAACCGTTGCCTGACAAAAATCTGTTCAGCTATTTACCCTGGCACCCCCATTTATAGAAGTGAATTGGTCAATCGGAGTAAACTGTCTTCCCAAATTCATACGGCAAAACGTGCCTACTTTAGACAATTAGTCAACCATTGGGGAGAAGAAGATTTAGGCTTTGAAAAGGACAAATTTCCACCGGAAAAAACGATCTACCTTACCCTCTTGCGGGAAAATGGCTTGGAATCTAGCCAGCAAAACCTACTTGAGCAACCAAAATTAACAGATGGCTCAAGCTTCACAGACCTTTGGAAGCACGGGGAACAGTTCCTTGAAAAAGCTCAAAAGCACCGCCTTCCACTGACTGACTTTTCGGAATCCTTGGCCAAACCGCCCTTCAAACTCAAACAAGGTTTAATCGATTTCTGGCTGCCGACCTTCCTGTTTTTGAAACGCGATGAGTTTGCCCTCTTCGGTAATGGAATTTATATCCCTGAGCTACGGGAAGAAACGCTTGAACTGCTGGCAAAATGCCCCGAAGATTACTTCATCAAGGCTTTCGACGTGGCGGGGGTACGCTTGGATATTTTCAATCGCTATCGCCTATTTTTGAATCAAGGTACTAAAGGCAAAGCCAGCAATCGAGCATTCGTTGAAACTATCCGCCCTTTCCTGACTTTTTATAAAGGTCTACCTGAATACGCAAAGCACACAAACAGATTGCAAAAGGAAAGCCTTGCCGTGCGCCGAGTTATTGCAATGGCTACTGACCCTGAAAAGACATTCTTCGAGGATTTTCCTGCTGCATTGGGCATGACGCTAAACCAATTAAAAAAATCTCCCGAAGTATTGGGGGAATATATCAACCGTCTTCAAGACGCTATCCGCGAAATTCGTTCTTGTCATGATGAACTGGTAAATCGCTTTGAGCTGTTTATTGCGGAAGAAGTACTTTATGAAACTCTTCCTTTTGAAAAATATAAAACAAAACTACGCGAACGCTTCAAGGAAATCAAACAGCATCGATTATTGCCATACCACAAGACATTGTTGCTACGGCTTGCCTCGGAATTGGATGACCGAAAAGCTTGGCTAAGTTCTATTGCGCAGGCTGTAGTGGGTAAAACACTTGAAAACTTGAGAGACGAAGATGAACCACTGCTTTATGACAAGTTCAAAGATATTGTATTAGAATTGGACACGTTGGCTCAACTTTCCCATGAAGGCATAGATGATGAAAAAGAGGATGCCTTTGGCTTGGAAATCACTACCTTTGAATCTGTTGAAAAGAAAGTGGTGCGATTTCCCAAAAAGAAAAAGGCGGAAATTAGTCGAATTGAACAAGAGCTTCGCACTCGCTTAGGGAAGGATAAAACGCTTAATATCGCAGCATTGGCAAACGTGTTAAAGGACTTGCTGAAAAAATAAAACCTTAGCTCATGGGTGTACGTCACGTTTTAGGAATATCAGGTGGAAAAGACAGCGCTGCTTTAGCGATTTACATGAGAACCAAGTACCCCAACTTGGATATTGATTTCTATACTTGTGATACAGGGAAGGAGTTGGATGAGACGTATCAGTTGATTGAAAACTTGAAAGTGTTTTTGGGCAAAGAAATAACTTTACTGCGGGCAATGAAAAATAGCCCGGAAGACCCTTTCGATCATTACTTAAAAATGTATGGCGGCTTTTTGCCTTCGTCAATGTCAAGATGGTGCACAAAAAAACTGAAACTTGAACCGTTTGAGCAATACGTGGGTGCCGACCCGGTAGTTTCCTATGTTGGTATTCGGGGTGACGAGGACAGGGAGGGCTATATTTCAAGGAAGTCCAATATTCAATCCATTTTCCCTTTCCGGAAAAACATCTGGAGCGAGGATGTGGTGAGCAAGGCATTGGCCAATAGCAGCCGGGAAGCTATGCTCGACTTTTATCAATCTATCGAACTGAATGATAAAAGCCAGCGTTTTGAGGAATTGCTTTGGCAACCCATTGAACCATCTTTCACTCAGGCGCAAAAGCTGAACTTATTATTGGACCTCAGTGTAAAGGACTTCAACAGATTGGTTTTTGCTTGGCTGCAAACAACCACGTACCCCCTAGCCCAAGAAACACATTTCCCATTGGTAGATAACGAGGACGTTTTGGTTCGGAATGATATTTTTAAGCTATTGAAAGATTCCGGAGTAGGTGCCCCCACGTATTATAATAAAATGCCTTTTGAGGTCAACGGTAGTACAGGGCATTATTCCCGCAGTCGTTCAGGCTGCTACTTCTGTTTTTTTCAGCAAAAAATCGAATGGATATGGCTGTATGAACAACATCCTGACCGCTTCCAAATGGCAGTAGAATACGAAAAAGACGGCTACACTTGGAACCAGGAAGAGCGATTGGAAGATCTCATACAGCCGGAACGAATGCAGCAAATTAAAGCCGATTTCATCAAAAAGAACGCAAACTCAGACCCGAAATCGCCTTACCTGCTCGATGTTTTGGCAGATGAGGAGGGTGTGGGGTGTGCGGCGTGTTTTATCTAAAACTCAAGTTTTTAGCGATGAGATACAGAATAGAAATCTGGACTATTAAGCAACTTTTGGATGTATTTGACCAAAAGCGGCTTACTCTGAACCCACCTTACCAACGGAATGAAATCTGGACGGAGAAGCTCCAACGTGATTTGATTTCAACTATTAAAAAGGGGCTTCCAATCCCGAACTTCTTTCTTCACGAAAGGGGCGGCAACACCTTTGATGTTGCTGATGGACAACAGAGAACTCGGGCGATGCTGCAATACCGAAATGGGGAAATTTCGGACAATGCAAAAATCAAGTTCAACCAAGAGGCAAATTTTCTTGAATACAAACTATCCATTCAAATAATTGATTCGAGCGTGAGCCGGGAGGAGATTATGGAGTTTTATGTAAAAGTGAATCGAGCGGGGTTAAAACTAAATACAGCCGAATTGCGAAAGGCTGACAATTTTGATTCTCGTATTCTGCCTGTTTTAGAGAGATTAACCGAGAGCCAAGAGTTTAAAGAGATTGAGATTTTTACGAAAAGGCAACAAGACCGAATGGTTGACAGAGAGTACATTGAAGAGTTGGCTGCTTTGCTTCTTTTTGGAGTTCAAGATAAAAAAGAGGCTGCAATAAAGAGGCTGTACGAGTCAGAAGATAGCCTTACAACGGAGCAATTGAGCGAAATGGAGGAAGAATTTAAACGCATCCTTGCTTTGGTCAATAGAATGCAAAGTCAATTTGATTTTGCAGACTCCCGCTACTCTCAGCGCAATGATTTTTATACCCTTTTTCAGTTCATCCATGAGGTGTTACCCCAAAGTGATGATTTTTTTAGAACATGTTTTGATGTCTTGTTTAAAATTGCTCCTGACATTAGCCCTTCCAATGATGAATGCGAACCCTTTCAAGAATACGCCCTTAACTGCGTAAGCCAATCAAATTCAAAGAAAGCAAGAGAAAATCGCATAGGCTTTTTTGATGATCTTTTGCTCAACGATACTTCAACCCCCAATGATACTCAACAAGCCATTCTGGACTATTATGGCTTGGCAACTGGCGTACCCCTGAAACAAAATGGTGATTATTTCACAATAGACGCTCAAAAAATTTCACCCAAATTCCTTTTAGAAGCCCAATGAAACTGAATATTGACACAAGCCAAAATATCATTCGATTGTCAGAAAATCCGGCTGACAATATCTACCTGTGGGAAGGCTTTGGTGAGTACCGGTTAGAGTATCTTAACAGAGAAGCCGAAGAAAGGGGAAGTAAGGGTGGAAATTCTGCCGTTTTTAGACTTGTCAGCACTGAAGATGATGAGGATGTTTCTGTTATTAAGTTTCTTAAATATCCACTTAGTCCCTACAATAGGCGAATGAACGAGCGTTTTCAGAGGGAAATTGATGCGTTGACCGAGGCAAGAACACACAACTCGGAGAACATCATTCAGATAAAACATGAAGATACTTATAAACACAAGGAAGGGAATAATCAAACAAAGAAGTATCGTTTTTACATCATGGAAAAGGCAGATGATGACTTAGGAGCGTTTATCCCCAATGATGAAAACCTCCTCACCATCAGTCAAAAAATGAGCCTTTGTAAGGACATCATTAAGGGCATCATTGAACTTCACAAGATTGGCATCTACCATCGTGACATCAAACCTGACAACATTTTTCTTGTCAGTAGTGGTGATCAGTACGTTTGGAAGATAGGAGACCTGGGCTTGTTGGCTAAACGAGGAGAGGATTTTGAATTTGAGAAAAGTAAAAAAATCGGACCCGCTAATTGGCTTTCACCGGAAGCTATGAATAAGTGGCTTTGTGAAGGAACCTCTCGTGAGTCTTTCTTTGATGTCAAAATTGATGACCTATCAGACGCTTATCAGTTAGGGGCTGTTATCTGGTTCATTTTCAACCATAATGCTCCCATTGGACAGCTTTACTTCAATGACTTTTTACACAAAGACCATCGGGTGTTTAATGCAACAGTTGGTATGCTTCAGTACGCCAAAAATCGCAGGAAACCCCTTGGTGAATATCTACAATCTTTTGACCAAATCGAACATGAATATCTATCAATGGGTGTTGAAAGCTCGATTAAAAAGAGCCAAACCCTTTTGTGGAATATTCGCAATTTTGGACAGAGGATTTTTTGTCAAGGGGCATGAAGAATGTTGCCTTCATTCAACCTCCTCCAACATCTCCACAAAACAATACTCATTCTCAAAAAAGTACGGCTCCTCCTGCACCTTAGTATAAATCAGGTCAAACCCGCCGTTGGCATACTCCTCCAATAGTTTTCTGAGCTCTGTGATCTTGCTCTCTACTTGGGCTTCTTCTAGGTTCTCCAGTTCGTTGAGGTCTAAGTCGGAGCGGGCGATGAGCGCCATTTCGATGAAGCGAACCAGTTCGTTGGAGGTTTTCCAGTCCCGGATTTCAATGAATTTTTGAGTCTCGACGTCCTCCAAGGGTAGTCGATAGTTCTTTTTAAGACCAAGCATAGCTGCGTACATATACAGTTCATAGACATTGGAAAAGAACTTGCCTCGTTCAAACATCTCGGTTTCTTTGCCACCTCCTACGTTTGCAAATCGGTTTACGATGGGCTCTCTGTACATTTTTGCATACACCGGCGCCCTATCCTCAAATCGTTTGATAAACTCCATCTGCTGCTTTGTTTAGTTTACCGGATTTTGGTTAATCGTACTTCCAATTCGTCCCGATGTTCCCGTTGTACTTCTTCCGAAAGGGAAGGCTCAATGAGATATACATTGCCCAACTGCTCGCCGACTTCTGAAAAAAGCCGTTTTTGGAGGTCGGGTTTCTGGTAAAAATCCTTGCTGATGACAATACTTTGACTGTAAACCTGACTGGCTACCCGGCAAAAGCCAATGGCATAGTTGTCGCCGAACTTCGAGGTAGGAGCATCCGTAATCAACGGGTACAGGTCGGCAGCCGGGCTGCTTTTCTTGGCGGAAATAATCGCCATGATGACTGCCAACTTAATGAGGATGATATTGGAATCGTTAATGGAAGATAGGATTCGTCCCTCATTGTCGAGGTTTTTGGGCATGTAATTACCGGTTGACTGCTTTTCCAACTTTATCCTGCCCCGGACCGATTTGTTTTCGGCAGTCATGTTATAGAAGTGCTGATTTGCCTCCTCTTCCAACTGCAAGATCAAGCGGTTAAAAACCCGCTCACGGGTGGATTTGGCGATGTCCCGGAAGTCCTCCAATACCCTCACCTTTTCTTCGAGGATGGGCGAAATCTTGCCCGTTGACAAGCTTTTCAGTTCTTCGTCAATCCTTTTGCCTTCCTTTTCTTTCACCTCAGACTGTAATTTGAAGTGCACTAGTTTCTTCTCAAAACTGACAATGGCATCGAGTTGACTTTGGAACTCGTTGACAATATCAATCGAAGAGTCTAACGAACCTACTGAAGAGGCGTTAACGGCTTCCATAATCTCCTTTTGCACACCCTCCAGCTCGCTTTTCGATGCCTTATACTTGCCTTCCCATTCTATAATGTCGTCGATAGCAGTACGTATTTCATGGTCGGCATGGTTAATCATTCCTTGCAGGTTCAGGCCATTTTGGTAGAGGCTTTTAAACTCTTTTGAAAAATCGTGTTTGGTTATGGATTCAGGCTTAGGCTTTTGCTTGTGGGCTTTGGAACGCTCCAACAATTCGAGGATTTTTTGGTAAGCAGTCGAGCCTTGCGGCGCTTCACGGTCGCAAACCAGGCATCGCTCTTTGTCCAGCATCTGCTTCACGAATATTGGTTCGGGTACGTCCACGGGAAGCCGGAAATCTTTGTAGAGCTCGTCCAATGCCTCTTGTTTGGCTGAAAGCGCTGCCTCCTGTCTGTTTCGAGTTTGAGCATATTGGTCGTATTTTTCTGCATACAACTCAACTAATAAACTAGCTCCTTTCAAAATCCAGTTGCGTGAAATCAGGCTTTTGTTGATGCCTGCTTTCATCCTGACCAATCGCTCATCAATCTCCTTAAGGCGGTCTTTCAGGTTGGCTTCTTTGGCGTTCAGCTCCTTAATGCGTTGGGCATCATCAACCTTGTTCAGCAATTTATCCTTTCTCTCGGTGGCGTAGGTAAGATTATCAGCAGTTTCTTTTTTTTCAACTTCCAGGCGGGCTATGTCACTTTGGATACTCAATTTCTGGGCTTCCAATTCCTCGTTTTTTTTCGAGTCGGTAGACATCTTTTTCAACTCCCGGTGGTACTCCTTCTCAGCAGCTTCAAAGGCTCTTTTGGAGACCTCCTCATAAAAGTCAAATACTCGAATGTCAGAGAGGATATTGATGGCGCTGGTTAGGGTACTATTATTTTTGAAGTCAATCAAGCTATCCACCTGTTCACCTTGAAACCACATATAGGGTTTCACATCATCAGGCAGGATGCCCTTTAGTAGTGAAGCTATGTCGCCCTGATTGACCATAGGGCGGGAGATTTTGAACTTGTCAGTTTGAAGGATGGAAAAATTGCTTTCGGGGTCTTGACGCAGGGCGCCGGATTCATTCTTGGAAACGGTGTAGGAACGGGTCAAGGTATATTCCATTTCCCGCTTGGGGTTGTAAACTACCATTTCTACCTCCGCTTTAACCATTCCGCCGGGTTCGCAAAGTGCCTTAGCCTTGTCCGACACCAAATTGCCCTTGACCTGATTGGTCTTTTTGAATTCCCGGTTAAGCGAATCAAAAACCTGGTCGTAGAGTACCCAGTAGAAGGCATCGTACAACTTGGACTTTCCAGCACCGTTATCTCCGATGACTACGTTCAAACCCTCTTTGAACTCAAATTTCACCACGCCATAATAACATTGAAAATGGGTCAATGTGATGGAGTTGATTAGCATGAGATGGTTATTTATTTAGGATTTGATTGAGCTTGCGAACCATCGTATCTACTGAATCTCCGTCTTTTTTCCCCATAATGGCAGCCTTCAGTACGGTGATGAGCTTTATGTTGGAGTGCTCAATAAATTTCAATTTAGATACCTCCTCCTTTGTCATGTAACCCTTTTGTTCTACAAGGTCGTCCAACAGGAACTCTTTTAACAACTCTTCTTGGCTCATATCGAAAGTAAACTTTGGTGAATTGTATGAAGATTCAAATTATATTGTTGACAGAGGTTTTCTAAATGTTCCAAAGTATATCGGCGATTGATGGACATAAACGCAAAATGTGCCACCCGCTCTAATTCCTTTTTTACCATATTTCTTTCCATGTTGTAGGTTTCCTCATTGACTTGTCCTGATAAATCTGGCGCAACTACAAGATCATGGATAACGGCCAAGTGCTTGTCTGGGTGTAATCGCAACACCCGTCCGCGTCGTTGAATAAACTGCCGGGGGTTGCCTGTGCTGGAACAAAATACGGCAAATTCTGCTCGTGGAATGTCTACTCCTTCATCGAGGCATTTCATCGAGGCTAATACATGAATGTCGCCGCTTTGAAATTGCCGCAAAACTTCTTTGCGGTCGGGGGTCGCGCCTGTGAACGAAGCTACCAGGATTTTCGGGTGAATGCTACCGATGGTTTGGGTATATTGGTTAATGAGCCGTAAATCTTCGGGATCATCAATCAATGTGTCACTTTCGCTTTTCGCAAATCCTTCGGGGACATAAATAAAGGTGTATTTTAGATTCCCTTTCTCGATGAATTGCCCTTCCAAAATATCACGGGTCATCACTAACTTTTTTTCCGCCTTTTGAACAATGCGCTTTCTTGCCAAAAGCAGCTTTTCTAAAAGGTCAGATTTCTGATGTTCGCCTAGCCGATGGTCATAGAGCTTTACTAGTCTTTTGGATATCTCTATGTATCTGCCTAACTCATCTTCATTTAATGCCACTAAATGTGGGAAGTACTTATACTGGCATAGGACCCACTCTTCGATGGCGCGTTCCATACTGAACGAATAGGTATAGGGCTCGGCATCCTGAAAAAAGCGCTCCATGGCGCCTGTGCCTTCCGGATCGTAGACCCGTTTAGGTGTAGCCGAAAGACCTATGCGCTTCTGCAAATGAACAGAGGGCAATACGTCTAATACTTTTTGTGAAGCGATGTTATGTCCTTCGTCCGCAATCAGTATAGTATCTAGTGGAAGTTTTCGAAAGTATACTTGAAATTGTTCCCTGTAAAAGGTGGCATAAGTACAGATGATAATCAGTGAGTGGTTTCCTCCAAAACGGAAGGAAGTCAAAATGGTGTTTAACTCCGGTTTCCACTCGTTTTTTGAGGAAACCTTGATAATGTTTTGGAATCTAAAAGCTTTTGCTTCTTTTTCCCACTGCTCAACCAAAGATATCGTCGGCACTAAAATGACGGCTTTGTAAGTTTTCTCCGCATTTTGTTGATACTCTTTCAATACGCAGTTCAAGGATGTAATCGTTTTCCCTGTTCCTGTTGCCATTGCAAAAATACCCTTGTGTCCATTGTCGACCCAATTTTGATATGCTTCATTCTGATATGGCCTTGCGCCACTTGGATAAGGGAATCGCGGTTCGACGAGATAGCGTTCAATCTCTTCGTTAGCTCGATCGAATACTTTTCGTAATAATGGCTTTTGTATCTGTTCTCGTTTCTTGGCAAGCAGTTCGTTTTCTTGAATTAGCAGCTCGTTTAAACTCTTATCCCCAAATTCATTAATAATAGCTACTTCAACGTCCGGAATTGAAACATATTCAACAAAGTTGGCATGACCCTTAAAAATATCCTCAAAGTAAGATTGATACTCTGAAATGGCTTGGACATCCTCGTCGGATCTCCACGAACAACGAACATTAAGTTCTTCAAGATTCTCCAATAGGCCACTTGCCGTAAAATTGCACGAAGATTTGAACCTAATCAGGTTTATTCCATCAGAAAAAATTCCAGATTTATAATGGGCTATGCCTTGGTTAGATTTCGGTTTTATTGCCTTGATTTGGATACGCTTGGAGGCAATTAACCATGCAAGGCACTCGAAAAAGTGACGCCCATATTCACCAAGAGTGGTACTTAAGCGACGCAAATCCTCAACAGTAAAGTTATATGTGATTTCAGAAGTAGATTGGCCTCTAAGGATTGCTTCTTTATCTTGTTCTGAAAGTATGTGGTTAACTACCATTCTAACCTGTCCACCATTGCTAATGAATTTGGCGAATCCCAATGCAAGAACATTGATAGCGGAAGAGCTAAAATATCCAAGGAGTAAATCCAATTGAGTACTTTCTAATAGGGCGTCCATATGGAAGAGAACCGGCTCCCAATCACTACCTGTTCGGTATTCACCAGAAGAAGCGAGGATGATTTGATCAAGCATTGAACAAGGTTTTTGAGGGATTCATAGTCTCTCAATATATATAACTAATGCGAATTAGGTGTTGAAAACCCACAAAGCCAAGGCAGCAGCGATTTTGCCAAAGATGTGGATAATCAAACCATTATAAGAACGAACTTTTGAGGCGTTTTGGAGTCCATAATGCT
>Ga0209573_1001424_pt1 | contig 37228 bp, 25 predicted proteins | sample TNRBio252014_DNA_FD_185870 | JGI IMG/M metagenome (GOLD analysis project Ga0209573, IMG submission 185870) | Wastewater treatment Type I Accumulibacter community from EBPR Bioreactor in Madison, WI, USA - TNR Reactor_6/25/2014_ DNA (SPAdes)... | ecosystem: Engineered > Bioreactor > EBPR >...
CGAAGTTTGCTCCAGAGCGTTAACCCCCGCCGAGACCGATTGGCTTCAAGAGCAGTTGGAGCGTTATCCCTATTATGCTGTTCTGCACTTTATTCGTGCCAAAAATGCGACCATTCTGAATGACCCGCAGGCGGAAACCTACCGCACCTTAGCGGCGATATACGCGCCTGACCGCAAAGCCCTTGCCGCATATTTAACGGAAGGATATACGGTTAGTGTTTCCGATGCGATCATACGGCATACTATTATCTCAACCAACGATACCACTGCTTCTATTCATAACTCTATTACGGATTCTGAAAACGCTGTCAAAAATCCTGCAACAGTCGGAGCAGAAAATACACCCTTTATTCCCTCTGACCCGGGTATAAACTGGAAACTAAACACCTTAGTACAAATACTCTTAGATCGTACCCGTTATCTGATTAGTAGTGTACCGATTGAGGTCAAAACCTATGCACTTACCAAATTAGAATTACCGGAATTGGCGGATGAAAATCCGATAGACGCAACGCCATCCAATGCAATGGAGTTGTTGCAGGATACGATAGAGCATATTGGTCAAGTTTCTATTCAATCGGAAGAAGGGACACCGCAAACAGTTGAGAAAATAGAGACTAAAATCCCTTCAACCACTGCCGAAACGCGTTCCCGCAATTTAGAAGATGACATCAAGGCACGTATCTCACGCGCCAAAGAACTATTGGCATCGGGAGAGAAAAGTCCTTCAGCAATGCCGACCATTCATCCGATTACCGTAGCATCAGCTGTTACTCCTCCAACAACCGTGCTGAAACAGGAAGATGCGGCGTTATCCGGTGCGGTACAACCAACTGTCGTATCTTTATCTGAAATTCAAGGAGATGCGGAGCAGTCTTCCGAAAACAAGCAAATGGGGGTTAACCTCACCTCCGGTTTCTTAGAACGGTTTGTCTACCCTAAATTTGATGCTAAGCCGGAAACGCTTTATGCCTATCGTACCTTCATGGGGGAAGATACCGGCATATCTATTTCTGAAATTGAATCGGAAACAGAAGTATCTACAGAACAGCCCGTTATACCCCAAGAAGTTCGTAAAGTAGAACACACCGGTTATAAACGAAAAGATGAACAAAAGCTATTATTGGATAAAGTCATCAGTGAAGTTGCCAACGAAAAGCGAGAAGCACCCTTTGAAGCTCCGCCGGAGGTAACGCCTACCATTACCCGCCACAAATTTGTTCCCAATGAACAAATGGTACGGGATTTTTCTGCTTTTACAGGTCAATTTGAAGTAGGTAAAAATGAAACAACCGGTACGATTGAAAAAACGCGGACTTCATCATTCAACCGTTTCATAGAACCCGTTTTTGATACCAAACCGGAAACCTTATACTCTTATCGCGAATACTTAGAACCCGCTACTTTAGATATTATTCCTGATCCGCCCGAGAAGATTAGTTCGGAATCGTTCCGCCGTTTTATTGTTCCGGTATTTGATCCCAAATCACCAACCCTATCGGTAAAAGAATATCGGGTATCGGATGTAATCCATTTACCGGTAGCCAATGAAAACGAGGCGGACACCATACCTTTTGAAAGTGGTATTACTCGGATGAAGGTGAGTGAGCAGGAGAAATTTGTGGTGGAGACAACATCTATTTCACAAGTAGCGCAGTTAGAACGAAATATTAATGCTGAATTAAGTGAAGATGATAAAAAAAGCTACACCGCCAACAAGATTGAACGTATAACGTCCGATACCTTTAAGCGTTTCACGGGGGGTGATCCGCAGTTGCCCTACGCCGGAGAATTAGCAGAAGGGCAACCCATAGATGCCTTTATGCAAGCAGTAGATCAGGCACAAGTCCCACCCCGCTTGCGAAATGACTCCATGCGGCGGTTTGTAGAACCCGAATTTACAGACGTTCAGCCGTTTGAAGTCGGCAAAAAATCGGCTGATATTGATCTGCCTACCGAATCAAAATCAATTCGAGAAGTAGCTGAAAAACAGATTGAGGCTGAATCAATAACACCTGAATCTGTTGAGCCTGTTGCAGAAAAGCAATCATTAGAGCCACCCGTAGATACCGAAAATCTGATTACTGCACCGTCAACAGATCGTATCCGAAATGAACAGATGACCCGCTTCGTTGAACCCGACTTTATCGGGCAGATGAAGCAAATGCAGTATGAAGCCCAACCTGTTATAGAATCGCCCCTATCTCCGGTAGTAGAAAGTGTAACCGAACAGTTACCTATTGAATCCCGGACTTCAGAAATTACGGATACTACAAAAGATGATACTACCATAACGAGCGGACGCATCTTTAATGAACAAATGGCGCGGTTTGTTGAGCCGGACTTTGAGGGGCAAATGAAGGCGATGAACTACTCAGCATCGGACAATCCACTATTAGGATTAGATGCTCCCGTTGAAGCTACCATCACGGATGTTCCGCCCAAAGAGGTAACTGCTTCCGAATCAACCGTTAAACCCATCGCTGAAACACCGATCAGTGCGGAAGCTAACGAGCGCGTTCGGAATGAACAAATGACCCGCTTTGTTGAGCCGGATTTTGGCGAAAGACGACTCAAAAATGAAATGGAGTCTGAAAAAACCGGTCAAGCGGAAATTACTCGGTCAGAGCCGATTCAAGAATCACCAATATCCGACCAACCCTTACCGTTACGCTCGGAGTCCATGAATCGCTTTGTAGAACCGGTCTTTGATGGTAAGCCTGCTACCTTAAATGTTGATCCTGAACCTGTTCCCGATGCGCCAATAAAAGAAGAACAAGTCAGCGATCAACCCTTACGGTCGGAGTCCATGAATCGGTTTGTAGAACCCGTCTTTGATGGTAAGCCTGCGACTTTGAATGTTGACCCAACGCCTGTTCCTGATGCTCCCGTAAAAGAAGAACAAGTCAGCGATCAACCCTTACGGTCGGAGTCCATGAATCGGTTTGTAGAACCCGTCTTTGATGGTAAGCCTGCGACTTTGAATGTTGATCCAGCGCCTGTTCCTGATGCTCCCGTAAAAGAAGATAAACTCAGCGATGAACCGTTGCGGAGTCCGTCTATGGAACGGTTTATTGAGCCGGAGTTTGATCCGAAGCCTACTGTTACTCCGGCGGAAGCAATCCCCGACACTGAAAAACCGGCACGGCCTTCCGCAACGGAAACTGTCATTTTACCGACACCCGAAATACAAGAAACGGTTATCCGGCTTCCGCACAAAGGCAGATCGTTAAACATCAAATTACGTCCCGACCAAGTAAAACTCTTCAATGTGGATGTAAATCAGTTATCGCAACGCCTTTCCAGCGATACAGCCTTTGAATCATCAGAACCCATCGTTTCGCCCGAACTCATCCAAGAAGAATTTTTAGCCACTTTAGAGGCTCAAAATACGGCTATCAGCGGTAATCTTAACTTGGAAAAAGTAGTCATAGATTACTCCAAAAAGATGATTGAGTTCATGGTAGAGGAAGCCCCTGCCACTGCTGAACCCGTCATTCAATACGTGGAAGTCGAGAAAATCGTCGAAGTACCCGTCGATCGAATCATCGAAAAAGTTGTCGAAGTAGAAAAGCGCGTTGAAGTACCTGTTGATAGATTAGTAGAAGTCGAAAAGATCGTCGAGGTTGAAAAGCGCGTCGAAGTTCCGGTAGATAGAGTTGTGGAGGTTGAGAAAATCGTCGAAGTACCCGTTGAAAAATTAGTAGAAGTCGAAAAGATCGTCGAGGTCGAAAAGCGCGTCGAAGTTCCGGTAGATAGAGTTGTGGAGGTGGAAAAAATCGTCGAAGTGGAAAAACGGGTTGAAGTTCCTGTAGATAGAGTGGTGGAGGTCGAAAAGATCGTTGAAGTGGAAAAACGGGTTGAAGTTCCCGTTGAAAAATTAGTTGAAGTCGAGAAAATCGTTGAAAAAGTGGTGGAACGTAACATCACGATGGAAGAACCTATTTTTGCCGTAGAACCCCTGCAAATCCGTAATCTGGTAGTGGATTATAACTTGTTTTTAGAGCAAGCCTTAGCCATCAAAGAGACCTTTACCGAACCCGAAGCCGAAAAACTCTTCAAATTGATCTTTCAACGATTAGAAGCACTTACACCCGAGTTTTTGTATCGAACCTTTGGGTTACCCGTCCCGGTTGCTCAGCAATCTTTCGGCAAACCATACACCGATACGCTCACCGCCGACTGGCAAGAACACGATGAGGATTATGACGGCAGAAAAATTGATGAACGAATTTCTCGTTTCCGTCAGAATTTAGCCCGCATTCGGAATAAATCATTGCCCAATCCCAGTGGTGTAACGCTGAATACGTTAAAAGATCGCTTTATTGAAAGTATCATTACGACCATGACCCGCCCGGGTTCGGATAGCGATACCTTTAGCTTGGATGAATTCTTGAAAAGTGAAGGAACGTTAGAAGTCGCCGGTAACAGTCCCATAGACTCTGTGATTGAAAGTTATCGTAAGTTAGAAGATCGCATTTATGCCAACGTCGGCTCAAGTAGCGGACTGCGGGATACGGGCTATGAAGATTTCCAAATCGAAGTCCCAGATGATGAAGAAAAGCCCCTTCCAGAAAACGTGGTAAGTGAGTCTTTAGCTAAAATCTTAGCTCGTCAGGGTAAAACAGACGATGCAATCGAAATCTATCGTAAATTGGCTTTGAAGTTTCCGAAAAAAAGTGCGTACTTTGAGGCTGAAATCGAAAAACTGAAACAAGCATAGAAATTTCAATATACTTATGTTTACGGTATTAATCGTATTGATCGCACTGATCTGTGCCGCCATAGTTTTCTTAGTCGTCATCCAGAACAGTAAAGGGGGCGGATTAGCTTCCAACTTACAAGGTGCGGCAGTTGCTTCCCAACTGATGGGGGTACGGCGTGCGGCGGATGTAGTTGAAAAGGCAACGTGGTGGATGATGGCATCATTGGTCGTAGTATCCATTGCCGCTAATATGGTGTTGGTTAGTTCGGATGATAATCAGGGTAAAAATGACCTTCGTTTGAAAGGTGCTTTATCCGGTCAAAAGGCAGCAGCTCCTACCGCTCCGCAACAACCCGCCGGTGGTTCTCCGCAACAAAATCCCGCTCCGGCACAGCAACAGCAACCGGAGAAAAAATAACAATATATTTGATTACTCATTCTTGATAGCAACTCTTGGTCAAACGGGGGTTGCTTTTTCGCTTGATGCTCACCGATAGCCTTACCATCAGTCATGCCCTGAAAGCCGAAGCCCAACGCTTGGGATTTTTAGCCTGTGGTATCGCACAAGCCGACTTTTTGGAAAACGAAGCACGATATTTAGAAGGCTGGCTGAATAAAGGTTCACAGGGTAAGATGACCTATATGGAAAATCATTTTGACCTCCGAACCGATCCGCGTAAGCTAATGGAGGGTTGTCGTTCCGTAATCTCGGTCTTGTATAATTATTTTCCCGAAGACTCCTGCCCCTTACCTAATGAGAAGACTAAAATCTCTAAATATGCTTACGGCACAGACTATCACTACGTTGTAAAAGATAAATTACGGGCGTTAGTTTCGTATTTAGAATCATTAGTCGGTGCTTGCGCCACCCGAATCTGTGTGGATTCTGCCCCCGTCATGGATAAAGTCTGGGCTAAAAGAGCCGGATTAGGTTGGATTGGCAAACATACGAACCTCATCGCCAAAGGCAGAGGCTCTTTTTTCTTCATTGGAGAAATAATCACTGATGTGATCCTTTTACCGGATGAACCTACACTTGATTATTGCGGGAGGTGTCGGCGTTGCATTGATGCCTGCCCGACTAATGCCCTCCAACCCTATGAAATAGATGCATCACGGTGTATCTCCTACTTGACGATAGAACTTAAAGACAACATTCCAACCGAATTTCACGCCAAAATGGATGGTTGGATATTCGGTTGTGATATTTGTCAAGACGTTTGCCCTTGGAATCGTTTTTCCGTACCGCACCAAGAGCCATTATTTAAGCCGATTGAGGCATTACTTCATTTTTCCGAACAAGAGCTTACCGACTTATCTTCCAATCAATATAGAAAGAAATTCAAAAACTCCCCGCTATTACGGATCAAGCGTGAAAAACTATTGGATAATATTCTGGTGGCGCGGAATGAGAATAATGATTAACTTTGGTCTGTAAAAGTCCAAACTGATGAAAACTACTTTTTCCACTTACCAAAATTATCTCGGGGAACAATTAACCCACGATGATATTTTAGACAAAATTCAAAAACTGGCATTTTGCCTGACGGATGAGCGGGGCTACTTTTTGGAAGTCAATCCTGCTTATTGTGATTTGTACGGCTATACCGAAGCCGAATTAATCGGTAATCATTTTACGATGGTTGTTCCCGAAGCGTATCGAGCTTATGCTTCCGATGTTCACGACCAATTTATTGCCGGTACGGACGAAATGCCTGCACAATGGACGGTTCAAAATAAAGCGGGTGAATTGATGCAAATCCATGCCGAAGCCATCCGCTGTCAATCCAAAGAAGGAACGACAACTAAGATGACGCTAATTGAGAGATTAGATAAATAGTAGGAAATATTTTCCAAATTAACCTTTGCAGTTTATTAACTACCATTCGTAACCGAAAATGATTTATTTTGCAGGTTGATTGATTACCGTAGACTATTATGAAAAAAATCGCTTTGGCGTTATTGTTTTTGGCTTCGGCGGGAACAGCTTTCGCGCAAACGGATTCTAAAAAAGATAAGTTGATCGAGATCGATACCGAACAAGGTAAAATCGTTCTCTACTTATATAACGCTACCCCCGAACACAAACAAAACATGATCCGATTAGCGGAACAAGGTTACTATGATGGTACGACCTTTCACCGCGTTATCAAAGGTTTCATGATTCAAGGGGGCGACATCAATTCTAAAGATACCATCAAATCCAATGACGGGCAGGGAGGTATCATCTACAATAAAGAAGGTAAAGCCGTCGCCGCCGAAAAAGGGCAAGAATTGACCATCAAAGCCGAGATCAAAAAGGATTTTATCCACCGGAAAGGGGCAGTTTGCGCCGCTCGTATGGATGACCGTGTGAACCCTGATAAAAGATCGTCCGCCTGCCAATTCTATATCGTGGAAGGCAGACCGCTCAACGAAGGCGACCTGAAACAAGCGGAATTGACGATTCAAAACATTCAATATCAGGAGTATGCCCAAAAGGAGTTCATCAAAAAGCCGGACGTTCAGGAAAAACTCACCAGCCCTGCTTTCCAAGAGTTAGCTAAAAGCAATCCCGATTCGGCTCGTAAAGTTGGTGAAAAACTGTACGATGAGATGAAAAAAGAGTTTCGCCAAAACCATAAACTCTTTGAATATAGTCCCCAACAAAAGGCTACCTATTTGAAAGTAGGTGGTGCACCCCACTTGGATAATAACTATACCGTTTTCGGAGAAGTGGTAGAAGGCTTGGACATTATGACCAAGATCGCTGACGTAAAAGTTGACCCGCAAACGAGTCGTCCTTTCACAGATGTGAAGCTGAAAGTGAAAGTTGTAGAGATGGAGAAAGACAAGATCAAAGAGAAATACAAAATCGAGCTAAATTAAAAGCAAACGTCCTTCACGAAATAATCGGAAGGACGTTTTAGTTTTATAAGGGCGACTATTTACCCGTACCCGCCAAAATGCTTTTATATCGGGGTTGATTATTCAGTACATCAATAGCGGCTTTGAGGTCGTCATCATCTTCAAAGGAGGCTTCTAAACGTCCCTTGCGGAAATAATATCTCGAAACGATTTCGGTCTTGATCCACAGGGCGATTTCATCACGGTGGGCGTTAATATCGTTTTGACGTTGATCGTCAATCGCTTTTTTGAAGGAATCAAAGTTACCCTTGATGTTATTGTAATAGGCTTCCTTCTCCAAACTTTTGCCTAAGGCTTCCAAATCCTTATTGAATTTCGATTCGGATTGGAAGTTCTTTTTCTTCACAAAAGTGATGAAGTCATTGTAAATCGCCTCCGTTACTTTGAAGTCTTTTACCGAAGGAATAGACGGATTTTTGTAATAAAACTCCGTAACGAAGTCAAAGATGACGTTGTTTTTGAGCAAGTCGTTGGTGATTTTGTGGTATTCTTTTTGCTCAACGTTTACATCCGGCATGATGCCCGCTGCATCTTTCACGGTGCGTTTGTTTCGGGTTTTGAATTCATGTTGCAGACTGTCTGCCGTTTTCTTGACCTGACCGTCTTTATCTTTTTGGGAATAATCAATCGCTTGAATACAACGACCGGACGGTGTGTAGTATTTAGCAGTGGTGATTTTCATCTGCGTCTTGTAGGAAAGCGGGCGAGTAGTTTGCACCAACCCCTTACCATATGATTTTCTGCCTACAACCACCCCGCGATCCAAATCCTGCATCACACCCGAAACAATTTCCGAAGCCGATGCACTGTTATTATTCACCAATACGGCTAAGGGTATTTGGTCGTCCATTGGGGCTTGCTCTGCATCATAGCGTTTGTACGAACCCTCCATTTTACCGCGTGTTTCGACCACTTTTTCACCTTGTTTGATGAATAAATTAGAAATGCCGACGGCTTCGTTCAGCAAACCACCCGGATTACCCCGCAAATCCAAGACCAAGCCCTTCAAGTTGGGATTCTTGGATTTAATTTCTTCATAGGCTTTGCGCACGTCGCCCGTAGCGTCCCTTGTAAATTGGTTCAAAGAAATATAACCGATACCGTCAGCAACCATACCCGAATACGGCACATTATCAACTTTAATATCTTCACGGGTAACGTTCATCGTTAGCGGTTGATCTACACCATGCCGACGAATGATGATGGTTAAGTTTGTTTTCGGTTGCCCGCGAAGGAGGTTGCGAACGTCCATATTATCGAAGTTTTTACCCTCGATCTGTTCGTTATCAATTTTAAGGATGATGTCTCCGGGACGTAATCCGGCTTTGTGGGCGGGCTTGTCTTCGTACACTTCGGTGATAACCGTGTTTTTCTCTACGGTAGAAATAGATGCACCGATACCGCCATACTGACCCGTCTGCATATATTGATAATCTTCAATTTCTGAGGCGGTGATGTAGTTGGTATAGGGGTCAAGGGATTTGAGCATGGCATCAATCCCCACTTTGACGAACTGATTGGGGTCCACATCGTCCACATAGTTGAGGTTGACTTCACGTAGCACTTTGGAGAAAATATCCAAGTTCTTAGAAATGTCGAAGGCATAATCCTTCGGAGCAACCGCCACATAGCCCACACTCATCGTGCCGACCAGCATAGCCGTGAAAAAGAGCAGTCTCCGATACGATTTTCGGAGTTTATTGAAAAATGGTATCATGTACTTTTTTATATAAAACCAATACGTTACAGATTTAGGGGACAGGGTCGTAACCACTTCCGCCCCAAGGATGACAACGTGATAATCGTTTCATCCCCATGTATACCCCCTTCAAAAAACCGTATTTCTGCACTGCCTCTAAGGTATATTGTGAACAGGTAGGTACAAACCGGCACGACGGGGGGGTTAGGGGGGAAATCAGATACTGATAACCCTTTATCAACACAATAATAACGTATTTCATAGATTCGGTAGGCGAAAAAAAGACTAAACCTTATTGATAAAGGTTATTCTTTGCTTTAGCTATTAGTTTTTAACCAATTGGTCTCGATTCGTTAAGAAATAAATAGCGTAATGATGGAATCGTTTGTTGGAAAAGGCTTCTCGGAAATTGGTAGCTGAAATGAAAAACGCATTCGTTTGGGGATTAGGCATCACAGCCAATATTTCAGGATTACTCAAAATCTGTTCTAAATAGCTGTTGGCGACTTGACCGTTATCAAACTTACTCACCATCACTAATTGATAGCTTTTCTTGTTGTTATCGGTGTAGTTCAATACACGCCGTTCCAGATTATTCGATTTGAAGTTCTCCTTATTAAAGTCAGTTACCAGTATCTCTAATTTATCTTTAGGTAACTTTTTGGCTTCCACCATCAAAATAACACTGATTGGATCACCCGAAGTACGATTGATAAATCCCTGCATAGCGGCGTTCATGTCGTTACTCCCCTGTATACCGATTTGTTGTCCGGTAGGGTCGGTCGGTACGTCGGCTATGTTAGGTGTATCTTTGGGCATTAATGTCTCATCTTTTCCCTTTTTCGGCGCAAGGTCAACCCCTTTTTGTTTTTGCTCCAATAACTGTAAGGTTCGTAAGGCAACTTTTGTAACCGCTTCGTCGGGATAACTTTTCCGCAGGAAAGTATAGATTGCCTTCATACTGTCAATATTTTCCATTGAGCCATAACTTGCCCCTTTGATATAATACACCTTACAGAGTTCGGGATTAGAAAGATGATTATCAATGATAACCTGTGAAAAACTGATAGCCGTTTCATAATCACCCGCACTGTACAGCCCTAAGAGTGATTTGTACGCGGAATTGAAATCATTTGATGCCTCGTTGTTTTCTTCAATTTTCTCTTTGCGAAGCAGTCGGGCATACTGGGAGTTGGGATACTTTTCCAAAATCAGGAACTTGTATTCATTGGCTCTTGGATTCTTTTTCGATTCATACATGTTGTATATCGCATAATACGACTTAGGCACATAGTCCGAATCGGGAAACTTTTTCACCAACAGGTTGTAATATTTGATGGCGGAATCCGGCATGTTGAATTTCTGGTCAAACAGTTGCGCCAATTCAAATAAAGCATTCAATACTTTTTCGGAGGCTTTCTCTTTTTCCTCCGGCGTTTTCGGAATGCGCGCTAAATATTTCTTTTTTCGGGCTTCCACGCCATTAACGGGGTCATTTTTGTCATCCGAAACTTGGTCTTTTTCTTCCGCCTCGTCGAATGCCATCTTGCCGAAACTTTTGGATTTATTACGCCGTCGCCAGTCGTCCTCTAATTTACGGTCTCCCCATAATTTGACGAATAATGCCTTCCCCTGCGCCACGCGTGTGGGATTATCAAAGTAAAATAAACTCGCATTGGTTTGAAGAGCTGTTTGCCCCTGCCCCTCTTGAAATTCTTGCATCATCAAGGCAGAGCGTGCCATCGACGCTTCTTGTTCCTTCTTGCGTTTGGCTTCTTCTTTCCAGCGTTCTTCTTTTTCGACGTATTCTGCTACTTTTTTCTTTTGATCTTCAGGGCTAAGGTTAGCTATCTGAAGTAAACTATCCTGTTCTTTGACGGTATTCTTACAAACCTTATATCGTTTGAGCATCCGACTCATCGTGCGAATGTTGTAGGCATCGGGGCTTTTATCCTCAACGGTGGTCGCCGCACTGTCGTAGTACGATTGGGCGGAATCCAACAGGGATTTCTTGTAGAAATAGATTTGCCCCAGTTGATAGTAGGATTTCGTTTTTAAGATTGGTCGCCCGCCCCCGCTTGCCAATGCCAAACGATAATAATTAACCGCCATCGGTAGGTCGTTGCGTTTGTGTTCCATGAGGGCTAACTTAAAATAGAGCTGGTCGCGGAACTCCTTATACTTATTATCCTTCAGCATCTTTTTGAGCGGTGCGGTAACCTCATCAAAGTCAGAGCTGTTTTTGGCGGTATTATCAATGTAAAGCTGTACGATGTTTAATTTCGCACGGAAATTCAAGTCGTTGTTGACGTTCAAAGCGATAACCGAGTTATAGTATCGTTTGGCTTGATCTACATCCTTCACTTGTTCATAGAGCTGTGCCAACAAAAACTCCCACTTGGCTTTTTCGTGTTTCTTTTTAACTAAGGGTAGATTTTTCTCCAGAACGCCAATCGCTTTATCATACTCTTTTTTATCAATGAGCATGGTTGCATCTAATGCGGCGATCTGCACCATGAGTTTATCATCTACATCCTTCGCTTTTCGGGTTTCATCCAATAATTCTACGGCACGATAGCGATTATTCGTAATATAATTTGTTTTGGCTAACCAATAGGTAGCTTCCGTTTTAAGGTCGGTTTTGGGAAATTCATTCAGCACATACTCAAAAGCAATGTTGGCTTCAAAATATTTACCTTTGAAATATTCTGACTTCCCCTTCAGCAGATAGGCATCATCGGTATAATTACCGACCTTATGGCGGAAGATGAGTACATCACATTTTTCGATGACCTTATCAAACTGACCGCCCCCGATGCCCCCTTCGGTGATGAGTCCGAGGAAGCCTTCTTCGGGTACTTTATAGGTTTTGTCGGCTTTCAGCGTCCCTTCTTTATAAAGTACGTTGGCGTTGTACAGTCCGTTAAAGTACGATACAAAGGAATGATAAGCTCTGGTTGCTTTGGTACTTTTGGTACTGCTGCAAGAGGTGAAAACGAAACTTACGCCCAGCGTAAAAAGAAGTATCGGAAGTAAATATGTGCGTCCCATTTGGACAGATAACGACCTAAATAACAAATTTAGTACGTGTAGTGCTCTTAAACAAAAACTATCCTCAAAATTGTCGCACTTTGGGATAAATCATTTAACTTTGCCCTAACAACAAAGATATGGAGAAACCAATATATACCTTAGAAACGATTAAGAATGCCGACCCTTCATCCATTATCATGTGGGCTGTACCGGTCATGTTGGGGTTGGTATTGTTGGAAGGCATCTTGAGCGGCTACCAAAACCGCCAAGTTTACCAAAAGAAAGACCTTTTAGCCTCCATCGGCATCGGATTAGGCAATCTGGTGGTGAATGCCTTTATGAAGTTCGTGCTGTTTGCCATTGTGCTGTATTTTTATGCCTTGAGTCCTTGGTATTTCCCGGTAGAATGGTGGTCTTTTGTTTTATGTATCGTCTGGATTGACTTTTGGCGGTACTGGGCGCATCGGATTGCTCACGAACAGCGTTTTTGGTGGTGTACGCACGTTACCCACCATTCCTCCGAACTCTATAATTTTTCAGTATCCTTCCGCCTTTCGTGGGTGGAACACATCAAGATTATTTTCTTCATTCCGGTAGCTATCGCGGGTTTTGACCCGATTGTCTTTTTCATCTGCCACGAAATAGAAATATTGTATCAGTTTTGGATACATACCCAGCTCGTGAAAAAACTTCCTGCACCTATTGAGTATTTCTTCACAACGCCATCGCACCACCGTGTGCATCACGCTAAAAATCCCAGATATATTGATAAAAACTACGGTTCTACGTTTATCTTTTGGGATCGGATGTTTGGCACATTCCAAGAGGAAGACGAAGAACCGATTTATGGTATCACCGAACCACCCAATTCATACAATCCTGTGTATTTGGTTTTCCACGTTTGGATGGAAATTTGGCGTGATCTGAAAAAAGCGAAATCGGTTAAAGAAGCCTTTGATTTGATATTCGGGTGGCCCGGTATCGAAAAAGAAATGCTTTACGGTAAAAAAGAGGAGGGCATTCAGTCCTTAGTCAGTAAACCGACAACTTAATACAACCTTCGGGTGATAAAACCATACAATTCTTGATGAATACTTATCATCAACAGATAAAGGGTACCGCTATCGGTTACCCTTATTTTTTTATGTACCTTAGCTTTTTCAATCGCGGAGAGATTTCTGGTATTGATATTCAGTCCTGTAACCGAATGGTTCAGGATATATGCTTGTAGTTCCGTAATTCCCCCTTGTGTGATGATTTCAAATATTTTTCCGGCAAACGATGCTTTGAGGTTATCCGAAAAAATATATCCTTTCAAACAAACATCCGTTTCGGGATCAAATTCGGCTTGAAAAAAATGTTCAATCGTTCCCGAAACATGAAAAACCACGTCGGGATCATAGATATACCTTTTAGCGGAAATATTTTCGAGCAACAAACCTTTATTTCTACCAGTAATTCTTCATTAGGTCAGCCACCCAGTCGGGTTGCCGAATCAGCTTTTGCGGTTGAAATTCTCGGAAAACGGGCTTGATGTCCAAAACGGGTGTACCGTCAATGGCATCTAAATATTTTACAGTGAGGCTTCTACCTTGATGGGAAACGAGTTCTACCGTACACAATCCGAGTGTATTGGGACGATCTTTTTTGCGTTGCCCGAAGATGCCTACCTGCGGATAAGCGAGATTACCGCGCGGTCGCCCACTGAAAACGATGTCTTCTTGCGGAACTTGGTTGAAGAAATAGATGATCTCTAAATGAGAAAAGTCTTCGATATGGTCTAAGGATTCGATAGGAATGTCATCTGCCAACACAAGTTCCGATAGGATGCTTTCCCATTGGTCATCAATCGGAGTAGTCCGTACATTTTTTACGTAACCAATCGGTTTTAGGTTGATATTCATGATATTTCAATTTTTGATATTCGGTTTTGATGCCTTCCTCCCTCAAAGGTAGCGTTGAGGTAGGCTTGGGTGCAGTCCCAAATCTCATCTACCGATAAAAAGCGCGCGGGCAAACATAAAACGTTGGCGTTATTGTGTTGGCGGAGTAAGGAGGCGACCTCTTTTTGCCAAGCCAAGCCCGCCCGTATGCCCTGATGCTTATTAGCCGTCATACAGACTCCGTTCCCCGAACCGCAAAGTAAAATACCGATCCGCCCGTTTTCTGCTGACACCCATTGCGCCAAAGTATGTGCATAATCAGGGTAATCAACAGAATCAAGGCTGTTTGTACCGAAATCCATAATCGTATAACCTGCCTCTTGGAGGTGCCGGATCAGGGCTTGTTTTTGGTCAAAGCCGGCATGGTCGCTACCGATGGCTATCGTTTGTTGTTCCATTTTTCAAGAATTTAAGAATTAATGATGCCGATATGTTGATGTTCCAATGCCAGATAAGCGTAAAAGGTATTTTTCAGCAGTTGGGCTACGGTCATCAATCCAACCCCTCCCGGTACCGGCGTGATGAACGAGGTTTTAGGAGCAACTTCTTGAAAATCCACATCTCCGCACACCCGATAGCCTTTTTTTAGGTTTGTGTCCGAAATTCGATGAATACCCACGTCAATCACGATAGCCCCTTCTTTGATCCAGTCCGCTTTGACCCATTCAGGAATACCTACGGCAGCGATAAGGATGTCGGCTTCACGGGTAAAACGTTGAATATCAGGCGTTTTGGAGTGGCACAGGGTTACGGTTGCATTTCCACGCGGTTCATTTTTGGAAAGCAATACAGCGATAGGCATCCCTACGATGTTACTTCTACCTAATACAACGCAGTGTCTTCCTTCCGTTTGTACCTGATAGTGATCCAATAGAGTGATGATTCCGGCGGGAGTAGCCGGTCGTAAACCACTCATACCCAAGCACATCTTACCGATGTTAAAGGGATGGAAACCGTCCACATCTTTGGCGGGAAGGATGGCTTCCGTTATTTGGGCTTCGGAGAGTTGGACAGGCAGGGGCAACTGTACAATGATTCCATGTACATCAGGATCATCATTCAATAGCTGTACTTGTGCTAATAGCTCATCTTGGGTAACCGATTCGGGTAGTTCCACGAGTAAAGACCGAAATCCGACGCTTTCACAGGCTTTGATTTTCGTATTGATATACAGGCGACTTGCAGCTACATCTCCCACGATAATCGCCGCCAGACAGGGTAGTTTACGTCCCTCGGGCAGGCTTGCTAACTCCTGACGGATGCGATCATAGACGGCTTCGGCGGCGGGTTTGCCTTCCAATATTAAGACCATGAGACAAAAATACGGTGTTTTGCAGCACGAAACTACATTAATTTTTGTATCGAAAAGTCATCTTATTTCAATACTGTAAAGGCTTTTTTAGTCTTTAGATAAATGGTTTCCAGACCGTAAGGATGAACATTTCTGCCGGAATTAAAATAGGGACTGTGCTTGAAACGAATCTTCCAATACTTTTTGCCTTTCTTACGGCAAGCGTAAAGTTGAAATCCGTCAGATGACGAAAAGGTTATAACTTCTCTTTTGGAAGCACGCGTATCTTCATTTTCGCTGATAATCAGATTACTGGTTTCCAGAAAGCGTGGAATTTCATCCGAATAAATATAAGCAAAATTAGCCACATTAACACCCTTATAGACATACCAAGACGGTAAGGTTTTGGGGCGGATGAATAAACCACTATCTATTTTCATATTTTGGGCATCATAGATGATAAACTTTTGAATTATTAATTCGGGAAAACCGTATTTTTCATCAGCCGTAATTTTTCCCGTTTGCTCAAAAGAAATGAAATCAACGTAGGCTATCCGGGCAACCTTCACATCTGCTAAAGTTTTAGCGATTCGCGTGCCGGGCATGACATGTTGTTGTGAATAAGCAAGTTGCGCATACCATACAATTCCGCAGATGATCCCGAATACCAGTAGTTTTAATTTCATTTTGAAAAATGTTTTACAAATCTACAAATAAATGCAATAAAAAAAGGAAGCCAATGTTGACTTCCTTTTTGTTGGTCGGAGCGAGAGAACTTACACCTTTGATGCTTAAAAAATTATGTTGAATTTCAAAATGTGCTGATAATGAATGGGTTATCGTGGTTCAAATCCAAAATCCTCCAATTTTATACAAAATATTTGGACAGTATATTAGACAGTAGTATCTTTGATTACTGTTAATGTAGCATGAAAGAAAGGTCAAAGTATTCATTGTACATTTACCCTGACAGCAAAGCAAACGACAAATTTGCCCGCATCCTGATTCGAGTTTCAATCCCCAAAGGAAAAACGGATAAGGGTTATGTGTACGAACGATTTGTTATATCAACCGGACATAACATAAAGAATGATAAGGACAAAAACGGTGAACTCAAATTTTGGGATAAAAACAAACAGCGAACCACCCGTTATGCCGATAATGCCCTAATCATCAACAGCGATATAGACCAACTTATTGCTCAAATACATACACATATTCAAGAAGCCCGTGTATATAACCGTCCGATTAATGAATACTTAGAAATTGCGCTGAAAGGTAAAAACGACACCTCTAAACAAGGGTTTTGGGGATTTGTGCAGGCGTTGAATGAAGAGCAACGGGTTCGCATCAAAGAAACAAGCATGAAAGCCCGTAAAGGTGCTTTAGATGATCTCAAAGCCTTTGAAAAGGATAACAACTTGGATTTCAACGCATGGGAGAACTTCCATAGTGAGAATATTTCTCGTTGGGTGGAATTTCTAATTCAGAAAGGCAATACCAACGCTACTATTAAAAAGAAGTGGACACATATTAAGATTTATCTGAATGCCGCGCTCGAACGCAAGATTTCGGATAACTCGGACTTTAAGTACGTGCGTTTGGATTTGGATTTTGAAAGCCAAGATATTGCTTTATCGGTGAATGAAGTGGCAATGCTTTGGGAAATGCCTTTGAACGGTAAAGAAGAACGAGTGAGGGATTTGTTTGTATTTCTTTGTGAGACGGGGATTCGTTTCGGCGATTTAGCACAAATCAAGAAACAAAATATCCATACTCTTGAAACCGGAGTCAAAGTCGTAAAAATAATCATGGAAAAAACATCCAAAGGGGTGATCTTTCCTTTGTCCCAACGTGCGTTAGCAGTTTTGGAGAAACACGAATTGACTTTGCCCGAATACAGTAACCAAAAATTTAATGAATACTTGAAAGAGGTTTGTTATAAAGCAGGTGCAAGTTTTTTAGATACCGTAGAGCAAGTAGTCTTTCGGGGTACTGAGAAAATCGTTAATACCTATCAAAAATACGAATTGGTATCTGCACATACCGCCCGCCGGACATGGGTAACGATTGCTTCTAAAGCCGGTGTGAGTATGGAAGCTATACGTCAAACGGTGGGTCATCACTCCATTACACAAAGCGAAAAATATTTACGGGTAACACAGTTAGACGTAGCTGAAGAAATCATTAATAAACTCATTCGGTAATTTAGAAAATAACCTCAACTATCCAAGTTTAATAAATCAATAATTATGAACAAAAGCACACTTTTTGATTGGACAGTAAAGCATTTTCATAGCCGGTTATCATCAAATAACAAGGCTATTGAGGAAAGATTAAACGACTTAATTGAAAAAACCAACGGTGTGCTGACAGGTGGTTATGATGTAGGGCGCAAATCCTTAGTAAGAGATGCAAGTCCTCAATTTTGGGAAGCGGTTAATGATGTGAACATAGAGGATAAAGAATTATTAAAGAATATTAAAAATAGTCCCGAAATTATAAATTCACCACAGGAAGGTAATACTTTACTACTACAAAATCCTATATTGGTTCGTTTGGCTTTAGAAGAAATTAAAGAAAGAGCTGTACAAGTAAAGGCAAAAATAGAAGCCTTAGAACCTCTGAAATATGAATGGAAAACCGATGAAACTTTTTGGGTAAGTGAGTTTTTACCAAGAGTAGCCGACATAGCTGAAAATATATTTAATAGATATACACCGAATGCCGAAAGATTGCCAATTTCTCACAAAGCCGATTACTTTCTTGCCATGCAAAATACTGCAAAATCGGCAAAGTGGTATCATAATGCCTTTGTTTGTACCAATTTCAATAACTGTGGACAAGAAGAAGTATTAGACAAAATTATCGTTTTCTGCCAAGCTGAAATCGAAAAATACTCCACAACCGTAATCTTGCCCCAAACACCCTTAAAGGTTGGTTCGGGCTTTAGCAAAACTGATTTGATCCGTTTAGTTGATGCTTTATATGGTATTAAGTTTATTAATGACGAAAAAGGACAAATACCTGACAAGAAAAAAGTAATGGAAATATTCGGTGATTTGTTCGGAGTTAATATGAAAGATTATGAATCCAATTTAAGTCAATCATATAATGAAACAAGTCTTGAAGCCAATCGAAAAATGTTAGAACGAATGCTGAAATATGTTGAAAATGAATGTAATAAGAGATTATAAAACACACCTTAGTATTAAGTCTATATCCACTTTCCGCCAATCATCTGAATTTTGGGGCATAATTCATAATTGAATATTATGTTCCAAATTAACCAAAATGATTTTAATAGTGCTGTAAAAACAGCTTTAGAAGCTAACAGTAATTTGTTAGTTGAAATGCTCCGCGAAGCATTCCAAAACAAGCCTTTAAGTACAACTTCTGCCGGTGAAACCCTATCGGCTTCGGAAGTAAAAGCTATGTTACGCATAACTTCCGATACGACTTTATGGTCTTACATTCGGGAAAGCATCATTCCACCACCACAACGAATCGGTCGTAAGCGCATTTGGTATCGTGCCGATATTGAGCAAGTCCTTAATCGGCAAATTGGTAATAGCAAGAAAGGGGTGCGCAATGGAAGATAAACAATTCAACCGTCAGCTAATTAGCCTTCACGACGTTAAACAAGTCCATTCGTTCTGCGCTATTGAGTTTTTCCTCAAAGTAACTAACCTGTAATCATGTTATCACTTAAACAACATACCCCGCTTTTGAGCGGGGCAGTTAAACTCTTGATTATATATGAGCAAAGATAGTGATTTACCCGATAAACTTTCTAAAAAGTTTGATGAATTAAGCAAGTATAACGCACAATCGTCATACAATACATCAAACGGAGGTGGTATGTTCACTTCTAAGTCTGCAAACGATTGGATTGAGGAAGCAAACTTAGAAGACCCTCAAAAGATGCTTTTCGATGTACTTTGGTTTGAAAATGAATTGTGTTTTTTGTTCAGTGATACCAATGTTGGAAAATCAATCTTGGCTGTTCAGATAGCGCAATCTATTGCCTCCAATGTACCTATCAATCCTTTTGCTTTGGAAGCTGGAAATCAAAAGGTTTTATATTTTGACTTTGAGTTATCTAAACAACAATTCAAAGCAAGATATAGTGATTCTGTTTCTTGTTTTACGTTTGACGAAAAATTCATCCGTTTAGAATTGAATCCTGACGATATAAATATCAGTGAAGATTCATCCTTTGAAGCTGAATTAGTTTCGCAATTAGAAAGGGTAGTTATCGCTGAAAAGGCAAAAGTTATTATCATTGATAACGTTTCATACCTCAATAATTACTTGGAAAAAGCAAACGATGCTTTACCCTTGATTAAGTCGCTTCGGTTGCTGAAAAGCAAACATGATCTTTCAATTCTATTAATAGGACACACTACGAAAAGAGATTCGAGTCGTGAGATTGGGGTTAACGATCTTGCGGGTAGTAAAGCGTTGGCAAATTTTTGCGATTCGATGTTCGCAATAGGTATAGGGGTGGAGCAAAATACACTACGTTTCATCAAACAGATTAAATCACGTAATAGTGAGATAAAGTTTGGTTCAAACAACGTTGTCGTCTGTGAGCTGAATAAACCGGCAAACTTTTTAGGATTCGAGTTCATTGGTTTTGGTCGTGAATGGGATTATCTGAAATCTGATTCAGATACCAAGAAACACCCTAAACACGATGATATTATCGAATTGCATAAAGAAGGGAAGTCTTACCAACAAATAGTTGAACAATTAGCATTAGGTAATAAAGCTGTCGTTTGTAGAATAATCAAACGCTACAAAGAGAATCAAGTAAATTAAATATGAATAAATGAACGTTACACCGTTACATATTAGGCGGTGAGTTGTAATAATTGTAACGATGTAACGTTCATGCGTAAATGTATTCCATTTATTCAAATTTATCGTTGATGAGAAATTTCTCAAAAACCCGTAGATTCTTAATATCAGAATCTTGCCCTTGCGGGAAATCAAATAAGGACGGGAAATTCGTACCCTTTGAAGGCGAAACCCGTTTTGGATATTGTCATTCGTGTGGGCAGACATTCTACCCGAATGAATCGGAGTTAACTCAAATGAGTAAGCATTTATTTTTTCCATTTAGCGTGGAGAATATCGTGTTGAATCCTTCATTTATTGACTTAGAGACATTAAGGGTATCCCTAAAAGCATATGAATCCAATAACTTTATTGCTTATCTACGTACTTTGTTTGATTCCGAAACCGTTAATGATCTAATCGCAACGTATTATATTGGAACTTCTAAGCAATGGGAAGGGGCAAATGTCTTTTGGTTACTTGATTGCAAACATCGCATTAGGAGCGGTAAAATAATGCTTTACAATCCAGAAACGGGTAAAAGAGTCAAAGAACCGAGTAGCTGTATTACTTGGATTCATACAGCGTTAAAATTGAATGACTTTCGTTTTTCACGATGTTTGTTTGGTGAGCATTTGATTAACCTTCCCGAAAATAGGAAAAAACCTATCGCAATAGTTGAAAGCGAAAAGACAGCGATTATCGCATCTGCTTACTTGCCGAATTTCATTTGGTTAGCTACGGGAGGCAAGTCGAATCTAAATCATAATATTATTCGCCCGTTGGTAGATAGAGAAGTACATTTTTTCCCTGACACTAATGCCTTTGGCGAGTGGTTATCACGGGTGAATCATATAAATATGGTTCATAGCGGTACGAGATCACATTTCAATATTAATGATTTACTACAATCATCCTTATCGGAAGAAGAAATTGAAAAAGGCTTGGACATTGCTGACTTTTTGGTACGTAAAAAGCCTAATAAGCCGACTACTGACGTTGCTCCACCATCGCTGGGAAACACGGTAAGCATTCCCGAAACCACAAATAAAGCCGATAGCTGTCAAATCCTAACCGAATGCTTAGACACGGCAAACCTCACCGTTACCGAACCCGTATTCTATCCATTTGAACATCCGATTTACGCAACCATCCGCCCGAAACATCCCCAAAAATTTGATGAAAACGGATTGATACCTAAACAGCAAAAGGAACTTAGGAAAAAGGGATTATACGCTACGGATTTGCGTTACTTTGACTTTGAGACACTCCTAAAAGCCTTCGGGTTGAAAGATGCCTTAGCACACGCGGAACATCAAACGAAAATTTATCAATATGAAAAGTACGTGCTGTACCCGACCTATCTTGAATTTGTCAACGCACTAACCCAACAAAATGCCTAACTTTACCCTATGGAATCCTTTAACCGAAACGACCGCTTACCGCACTTGGAACGGATGATATTTGACTTAGCGGAAGGTAAGATCACCGAAAAGAAAGTCCGAAAGGAATACGATAAAGACGGCGAACTGATGCGCCAAACGGAAATCGTTACCGAAAAATTGCCTGACCATCGTTTGGTTTTATTCCTGCTATCCAAGTTAGACCCGTTTTATTCCAAAGAAGGGGGGAACGATGATATAGCGTACATTTATGAAGCCGACTAAGCTATTACGACTCAAAACAAAGCCGACTGATTCACATCCGTAAGGGGTAAGATCAAATCGGAATGGTCGTAACGGACGTTGCCTACTTTGTCGCAGACGCGGTAAAAGCTGAACCGACGGTTGGAAGGTGGCGAAAAAAAGGACTGCAATACGTCCAAGTCGGCGGACGGTTGCAACCATTCCCGTTCTTGCTCCGGTGTGAGGATGACCGGCATTCGGTTGTGAATAACGCTTAGGGCGGGGATGGCTTCACGGGTTAACAGGGCAAAGGAAAAGATAACCGTACCGTCCGCCGAATGATGTTCTTCCCACAAACCCGCAAAGCTGAATAGCGGTTCATTTTCTAATGAGATGCGATAAGCCTTTTTCATATTACCGACGGATGACCATTCGTAATAGGCATCGGCAGGCACTAAGCATCGGCGCAAACGGAACGCATCCGCAAAACTCTTTTTCTCGGTAATGGTTTCGCATCGTGCGTTAATGAGCGGAGCGTTAGGTTCGGTTTGCCAAGCCGGTACAAGTCCCCACTGAAAAAGCCTCATTACCCACGCGCCTTGATTTTCCGGCAGGATGACGGGTAGGCGTTGCAACGGCGCACAGTTGTAACGCGGACTTAATTCGATAGAATCATCGGTAGCCAAGCGGTAACGCGCCCGTAAGGTTGCCGTATCGGCGGTTAGTCCAAATCTGCCACACATTAGAAAATAAAGTTGGTAAGGATGCTAAGGTAAATAAAAACGACTTTTCTTTACCCGAATCAGTATTTTTTTCAGCATCTTACAGACCTAAAACCTCATATGTAATATCGCTGTCAATAAGGTCTTAGCTCAAATTTGGTGGGTTCATTACAAAGGCTTGTTGTAAGTTATAGTATTTTTTCGTAGAACATAATTTTTACTTATCATTGCGATTGATTTTTCTTCGTAATTAAAGAACAATGACCGCACAAACGTCCGTTGCTAACGTTAATCAGTTGAGTAGTTTGATATGGAATATCGCAGAAATATTGCGTGGACATTTCAAACAATCGGAGTACGGGAAGATCATTTTGCCTTTTGTACTGCTAAGACGTTTAGATGCTATTTTAGAGCCTACCAAAGAGGCTGTGTTACAGGTAATTGCAAGTTTACCGGATGACATCCCCGAAGTCGCTAAAGATCAGGTAATTAGAAGCATTATCGGTGATAATATTAAGGTATTTAACCTTAGTAAACTGACCTTAAAATCAATTTACGGGCAAAATGCGGAACAAATACATGCTAATCTGATAGAATATATCAGAAATTTTAATGTAGATGTTTGCGATATTTTCATAGATAAATTTCGGTTTCCCGATCAGTTGGTTCGGTTAGATAAAGCAGGTATCCTTTATCAGGTATTGGAAAAGATTATTAACGCTGACCTGCACCCTGATACCGTTTCTAACCAAGAAATGGGCTACTTGTTTGAAGAATTGATCCGTAAATTTTCCGAAATTTCAAATGAGACGGCAGGAGAGCATTTTACTCCCCGTGAGGTGATTCGACTGATCGTGGATTTAATCTTAGTCAGTGATACCAAAGCCCTAACTACGTCGAAAATTATCAGAACCGTTTATGACCCCGCTTGCGGAACGGGTGGTATGCTTAGCATTACGGAACAACGATTAAGGGAACTCAATCACGAAGCTACCGTTGACCTTTACGGACAGGAAATTAATCCCGAAGCCTACGCAACTTGTAAATCCGATATGCTTATTACGGGACACGATGCCTCCCAAATCGCTTTCGGAAATACTCTAACCAATGATGCACATACCGAAGGAAACGGCTTTCATTACATTATTTCCAACCCGCCGTATGGTGTGGACTGGAAATCCTATAAAGATGCCATCGAAGCCGAAGCACAATCAAACGGTTTTAATGGGCGGTTTGGAGCAGGATTGCCTCGCGTGTCGGACGGTCAGTTACTCTTTTTAATGCACATGATTTCCAAGATGCGAAACGATGAAGCCGGTTCACGAATAGGAATTGTAATGAACGGCTCTCCTTTGTTTACGGGTGGTGCAGGCTCGGGGAAAGTGAAATACGACGGTGGATGCTGGAAAATGACTGGATAGAAGCTATCATAGCCCTACCGACTGACCTTTTTTACAATACCGGCATTCAAACCTACGTTTGGATTTTGACTAACCGAAAATCGGCTCAACGTGCGGGTAAAGTCCAACTCATAGATGCCGGAGGTAAAGAGTTTTGGCAACCGATGCGTAAAAGTTTGGGGAGTAAACGGCGGGAAATTTCTCCCAAAGCAATCGAAACGATTGTACACCTCTATCAAGATTTTATTGCTGACGGCGAACATTCTAAGATATTTGATACCACTGAATTTGGTTATCGGGAAATCCGAATTGAAAGACCCCTTCGTTTGAATTTTGCGGTAAACCCCGAACGACTCCAACAACTCCAAGAAGATAAAACCTTTCTGAAACTTAAAGGGGATGAGCAAAACGAACTTGTAACAGCTCTGCAACAAATACCCCAAACGGTTTTTAGTAACAAAGAAACCTTTGAAAAAGCCCTTCAACCGGTTATAAAAGGCTTATCGTTCAAACTGTCTGCCCCGATGAAAAAAGCCCTCCTTTCCGCCATGAGTGAAAAGGACGAATCGGCGGAATTTTGCCGTAACAGCGACGGAACACCCGAACCCGATAGCGATCTCCGAGACCATGAACTTGTACCCCTTGCCGAAGACTACAAAGTATATGTGGAACGGGAAGTAATGCCATTTGTACCTGATGCGTGGGTAGATACCGACTACATGGATGCCCGCGACGGTAAGGTAGGGCGTGTGGGCTATGAAATCAACTTTAACCGCTATTTTTATACCTATACCCCGCCCAGACCCGTAGCCGAGATAGATGCCGAAATACAAACCTTAGAACACGAAATTGCTCAACTGTTAAAGGAGGTGGTAAGATGAAAACATTAAGATTCAAAGCATTCATGCGGGAAAGAAACTTACTTTCGATGAATGGTGAAGAAAGTTTACTCTCTGTATCTGAATACTATGGTGTAAAACCACGTGAAGAAATTAAAGATGATGACGAGTTTATTTCAAGGGCAGAAAGTCTTGAAGGTTATCGTATAGTCAAAAAAGGAGATTTGGTGATGAACTATATGTTGGCATGGAAAGGTGCTTACGGCATCTCTAAATATGAAGGCATCGTAAGTCCTGCTTATGCTGTCTTTTATATAGATGAAACAGTTGCTAATTTGAACTACATTCACTACAAATTGCGTACAGATGAATTCAAAGTTTTATTTCGTTCACGTTCAAAAGGAATTATTGAATCAAGGCTAAGACTATATCCAGAAATATTCCTTTCCTTACAAGCCTCTCTCCCTCCGCTTGCTATCCAAGAGCGTATCGCGTCGTTTTTGGATGGTGAGACGGCGCGTATCGATGCCCTGATCGAGAAGAAAAAACGCTTGGTGGAATTGTTGGAGGAGAAGAGGAAAGCGGAGGTGATGAATGTCCTGACTAAAGGGTTAAACAATTCGGCAGAGGTAACACCGTCTAATTTTTCATGGATAGGTAATTATCCAAAGCACTGGAAAATGTTTAGGTTACGTCATCTCGTCAATATTAATACAGGCAATAAAGATACAGAGAACAAGAAAGATTCCGGTAATTTTCCGTTTTTTGTTCGATCCCCTATTGTTGAGAAAATAGACAGTTATTCTTATGATGGGGAAGCAGTTTTGACTGCTGGCGACGGGGTTGGAGTTGGGAAAGTATTTCATTATATCAATGGTAAATTTGATTTTCATCAAAGGGTGTATGCCTTTACCAACTTTAAATATGTAACAGGGAAGTATTTTTATCATTACTTATCGACTTTTTTTCATTATCAAATGACTCAACATTCTGCAAAATCAACTGTTGATTCTGTCCGATTGCATTTTTTACAAAACTTTGTGCTTGTCGTTCCGCCTCACAACGAACAGATAGATATTGTTGAGTACATGAATAATTTATCAGAAAAGTTTAAAAATTTAACCTCTCAAATCCTGTTATCAATCAAGAAGTTAGAGGAATACCGCACGGCACTGATCACGGAGGCGGTAACGGGTCAAATAGAAATTTGAGGGTAAATCATTCGGCAGAAATGTGTATAATTGCCTGTCAAATAAGTAATTGTCCTTAGCCTGATGACGTACACCCCTTCCAACATTCACCGCGAAAATGTATTTGGCGAAGTGATTGCCTCCGCCTTACAACTTAGTCAAGGGTATCGGGAACGTCGCCCCGAAGATTACGATCAGGTTACTGCCTTAGATCAGGAATTGTTAATCGAATTTGTGCGTAACACCCAACCGGAAGCATGGGCTAAATTGGAGCAACATTATCCGGGTTCTGCCCAAAAAGAACTCATCAATCGGGTAACAAAAGCCTTAAAAGAGCGGGGAACGTTAAGCGTTTTACGGGAAGGCATCACCATCATACCGAATATAGAGATACGGTTAGGGTATCCGAAACCTGCTTCGGGCTTGAATCCTACATTAGTACGGATGTATGAAGCTAATATTTTGAGTTTCATCCGGGAAGTGGCTTACAGCACCAAAAATAAAAACCGACTGGATATGGTTTTGTTTCTCAATGGGATACCGGTAGCCACCTTAGAATTAAAAAACAAAGCGACTGGTACAACGTTTAGAGATGCAGAATATCAATACAAAACAGATCGTCCGATAGCAGGAGAACCCTTGCTAACGATAGGACAGGGAGCAATCGTTCATTTCGCCTTAGATACCGACTACGTTACGATGACCACCCGATTACATAACGGCAAGACGGAATTTATACCCTTTAATAGAGGCAAATCGGGGGGAGCGGGTAACGATGACCTAAAAGATAATTTTCCGGTAGCCTATCTTTATGCAGACACGGAAGCCGGTAAAGCCATATTTTCCCGTGAAATTTGGCTGGATTTGATCTTTAACTTTACCCTAAAAACTAACGATAAAAAGATCATCTTCCCCCGTTATCATCAATTAGACGCGGTTCTAAAATTGCAAGATCACATTACCACTCATGGCACAGGTTGTAATTATTTGATACAGCATTCGGCGGGTTCGGGAAAATCGAATACGATTGGTTGGGTAGCTCATCTGCTAATCAATTTACATGATGAAAACGACCGTTCTTTAATTGATACGGTGATTATTGTAACCGACCGCGTGGTCTTAGACCAACAATTACAAGCTACCGTAGCTTCACACCAAAAAACAAAAGGGGTCGTCAAAAATATAGATGGTACTTCCAAGCAGTTAAGGGAGGCTTTAGAACAAAATGCACGCATTATCATTAGCACTATCCATAAATTTTCAACTGAACACCTCCAAACGCTTTCGGGCTTAAAGAATAAACGATTCGCCATCTTGATTGATGAAGCGCACAGTTCCCAATCGGGAAAACACGCTGAAAATTTATCACGGGTTATCGCTTCGGATGATGTGGTTCGGGAATCACCGGAAGAAATTATCGCTGAATATCAACGCTTAAGGGGTAAACAACCACATATCAGTTATATCGCATTTACCGCTACACCGCGAAATGTTACTTTAGAGCGATTTGGAACTAAGGATGAATCGGGTTTACCGAAACCATTTCATATCTATTCGATGCGCCAAGCTATCGAGGAAGGATTTATTTTAGATGTATTGGCTAATTACACTACTTACAAGGCTTATTATCAGTTAGAAAAAAAGGTTGAAGAAGACCCCGAATTACAAGGACGTAAGGCAAAAAGGAAGATAGCACGGTTTGCAGAATTACATCCAACGGCTGTGGAGCAGAAATGTGAGGTTATTGTAGAGCATTTCCTTCAAAATGTGTATCCGCTATTAAATCGTGAGGCTAAAGCAATGATCGTTACCAAAAGTAGAGAACACGCTATCAAGTATTATTACGGTATCAAAACATACATCCATGATAAAGGCTACCAATATCTAAAACCGCTTGTAGCTTTTTCCGGTGAAATGGTGATAGATGGTGAAGTTTTTACGGAAGCTGGAATTAATGGTTTCTCCGAAACCGAATTAACCGGTAAATTTGAAAGTTCAGAATTTCAAGTTTTAATTGTAGCCGAAAAATATCAGACAGGATTTGACCAACCGAAATTATGTGCCATGTACATAGATCGAAAACTGGAAGGGTTACAAGCCGTACAAACGCTTTCACGCTTAAATCGTACAGCTCCGGGTAAAATTCAAACTTTCATTTTAGATTTTCAAAATACCATTGAGGATATTCAATCGGCATTTTTACCCTATTTTGAAAGTACCTCTTTAGAAAAGTGTACAGATTTGCACGTAATATATGATTTGCAACATCAAATAAAGCAATCACCCGTAATATTTGAGGAACATATTGAACGATTTGTTTCTGAATTATTTAAGCCGAAATTAACTTCACATGACAAAGCAAGGCTTGAAGGAATGATGCGTGAAGCGGTTGATCGTTTTAATTTATTAGACGTAGGGGAACAGGAATCTTTTAAGCAGTTGCTCAAAAGTTATATGCGTTTTTACCAATTTGTTGCTCAAGTAGTTTACTTAGATGACACGATGCTTGAAAAATATTTCGCTTATGCTGACTATTTAGTTAAGTTTCTTCCTGATAGAACAATTCCACCGGAAGTAAAAATTACGGATGAAATGATACAGCTAACTGCATTACGAATTGAAAAAACGGAAGTCGGCGACGCTTCACTAAATCGGGGTGATACTAAAAGGTTAACACCCGTTGACGAATTTGGTATTAATAAAGTAGCAGAGGAAGATTTAAGAAGTTTGGCTCAGATTATCAAGGAATTTAACGAACGCAATGGTACAAACTTTAATGAGTCTGAATTTCTAAATTTTGATTCAACTGGTGAGCGTCTTAAACAAAACGTTGATCTTAAAAACATGATCTTAAATAATCCGCCTGATGTGGTTTATAAAAAATTTGCGGAAGTCTTTTTAAGAGAAATGATAGAACAAATCAATAAACAACGAGACTTCAACAATATATTTATTACTGATAATAAAAGTCGGGAGATGATCACACGCTATCAATTCAATAAAATTGTAAAGTTTTATAAAGGGAATTAAGCTAAAATTCATTAACAGTTATAGCTTAATTACAGCGGGTTTGTACCGTGAGCGTGGAGACGTTGAAAATCGTTAAGGGAATGCCACAATCGGAATAGCTCTTATCTTTGTCCCATGATGAACTACTTTACGATGAAAGCCCTTATCACCCTGATTTTTACGTTGATTTTCTCTGTTTGTGCCGTCTTTTCCCAAAATGCGAAGATAGACAGCCTTAAAAGGGTCATTGCCACTACGAAAATGGATACGGTGAAGGGGCGGAGTCTATGTCGGCTGTGTAGAGACGTTCAACAATCGGGTGATGCTGAAAATGCGCTAAAATTTGCCCAAGAAGGACTTATCATTCTAAAGAGAAAAGAAGATTCCAAAGGCGAAATTTTATGTTTGAGCCACTTAGGACATTTATATAAAGACCGGTCTGATTATCAGCGTGCGTTAGAATATTATCATCAATGCCTTGAAATCAGTCAACAAATCGGTTTTGAACAAGGACTTGCCAGCGCATATAATAATATCGGTATCGTTCATTCGAGCCAAGCTAATTATCCTCATGCCTTAAACAACTTCAAAAAAAGCCTGAAACTATATCAACGAATTAAAAATCAAGTGGGTATTGGTGCAAGTCTGTTAAGTATTGGAAATATTTACTCCGATCAATCTAACGATGTACTTGCTTTAGATTACTACCAAAAAAGCCTTGAAATTTTTGAACAAATTAAGGATCAACAAGGGACAGCCATTTGTCAAAAAAACATCGGAATGATCTATTCCAATCAAGGAAAATTTGATAAAGCATTAGATTATTATCAAAAAAGCCTCCGAATTTTTGAACAAATCAATAATCAAGATGCCATTGCTACCTGTCTCACGAATATAGGTGTTCTTTACCAAGATGCTAAGAATTACCCGCTTGCTTTAGAATATTACCTTAATAGTCTAAAGATCAAAGAACAAATCGGAGATGAAGATGGTATTGGAATTTGCTTAACCAACATAGGAAATATTTATCATCAACAAAAAAACTATTCCCTTGCGCTTCAAACTTATCAAGCAGGGCTAAAATTAGCCGAAAAAACTGGCGACCAATTAGGTATAAGTTATGCTTGGTCTGTTATTGCTTCAACATACTTGAAAACGCATCAATTTACAACCGCTAAAATCTATGCAGATAAGGGGTTGAAACTGGCTCAAAAAATAAACGCATTATATTACATAGTCTCAAATGCAAAAATCTCTTTTGAAGTTGACTCCGCACTCGGCGACTGGAAAAGTGCCTTTGAACACCATAAACTCTACAAGCAATATTCCGACTCTTTACATAATGAAGATAAAGCCAAAGAGTTTGGGCGCGTGGAATCCAAATACCAATTTGAGAAAGAAGCCGAAGAACAAAAGCGCAAGGAAGCCGAAGCAAAACGCTTAGCCCAAATAGAAACCGAAAGAAGTAACAACCTGCAATACCTTTCGATCTTCGGTGGGTTGATGGTCTTATTCGGTTTGTTAGCGTTTATCGGACGGTTTAGCATCCCCGTTCGGGTGCTGGATATTAGCCTCTTTGCTACCTTATTGATTCTCTTTGAGTTTCTCTTAATCCTTTTCGACCCTATTTTAGACCGGTACACGGGTGGCATTCCGATTCAAAAGCTGATCTTTAACTCCGTGATAGCGTTGGGCTTTGCGCCCTTGCATGGCTTTTTGGAGAAAAAGCTACGTGGGCGGTTTGTGAAGGCATCCCCAAATTAGCCTACTGGCATATTTTGTTTCTACTCTTTAACGATTATTCCCCTCCATACTTGCGTTCCGATGCCAATCCGCAAGAAATAAATGCCTGCCGCTTGTTCGATTAAAGTGATGTTTTCTTCTTGTCTGCCGGCGTTTTGCGAGGCTTTTCTGCTCAAAATCAACGCCCCTGAAGCATTATAGACCTCAATAGTAACCAATGAAGGTGTGTCTAAATGATAGCGGAGTGTCGTGGTTTCCGTGAATGGATTAGGATAAATAGCAATGTGTTCATCGGTTACATTGCCCCATACACCCGAATATTCATACTTGAATTTATCCGAACGCAGGATACAACCGTCCGATGTAACAATCCGCACATCATAGTCGCCGTTGATCCGATTCGTTGGGAAATAATTATTAACGGTTGCCGGACTCACCGATGAACCGTTCCGAAACCATTGATACGTTTGATAGTTCAAATCCTCATTGCACCATAAGGTATCTTTTCGTACCGTGATCGTCGGCTCGGGAATTGTTTTGAGGTCTTCCATTACAATAATGCTGTCGGTTGCCAAACAACCTTCCGAAGATAAAACTGAAATTCGATACATTCCGGCACTTAAATTCCGAAAAATGTCTTCAGTGCGATACGATCCTTTGTTGAGTGCATACAAGAAAGGTTCACTCGCACCCGAGACCGAATCTACACGAATTGTTCCGTTCGCTACGCCGGTACAGGTTACAGGAGTCATGGATAGATACATTTTCAGTTCGCAAGTCTTTTGCGTGAACGTTAGCGTATCGCTGTGGGTGCTAAAGGTCTGATTCGGACACCAAGATTTAACATAAACTTGATAATTTATATTATCTTCTAAGGGACGTAATTCTATTGAATTGGTCATCGCAAAAACCGTCTGCCAAGCCCCATTTTCTTTTCGGAATGTAATTTCATAGGCTTCTGCGTTCGGAACAGCCGACCAAGTAAGTGTAGCAAAACCGCGATTCGACTTGATTTTTAGCTCTTTTGGGGCATCGCAAGCCGTTGGGATGATCCCCACTTGCACCAAAGTATCATCGGTACAACCGTTCGCATCTTTGACTTGAACCCGATAAATACCCATACCTATTTTATTAAAAATAGATTCACGCCGGTACACATCGCTAACTAAAGAATATTCATATGGAGGAAGCCCGCCCGATGCTTGAACCGATATTGATCCGTCAAAACAACCCGAACAAGAAACATTATTAACACTTTCCAAGGAAATTTTGGGACTTGCTTTGCCCGTTAATACTTCCACAACTACCGTTTTCGCATCCGAACACAGATATTCATCCGTAACTTCGACCGTATAGGTCGTTGTTTGGCTTGGCGTTGCAATCGGTGCAGGAGACTTAGGATCATCCAATCCCGTTACGGGTGTCCAACTGTACCGAATGCCCCCTTTTGCCCACAGTTGCACGGAATTATTTTCACAAATTGTAACATTAGGCGAAGCCTTCGCTTGCATTATTTTAACGGTTATACTGTCCGTTAGGGTACAATTTCCTTGTTGAACGGTCAACGTATAGGTAATTGTGCGATTTGGGGTAGCGGTCGGGGTAGCAATATTAGGATTATTTAAGCCTTCAGCGGGTATCCAACGATAGCTGTCCGCATTTACGATTCCGGCATCTAAAATCGTTGACTCTTTTTGACAAAGACTAATACGATTAGGTAAATTTATTGAAGGAACACTAACGACTACTTCATCATAGGTTTCACACGATCCGTTTCCAACCGTTAAAGTATAGACCGTTGTTTTCGTTGGAGCAGCGGTTGGATTCAAGATATTTGGATTATCCAATCCGGTTACGGGCGACCATCGGTAAGTAGTTCCCGTCGCCATTGCCGAAAGTTGCACCGAATTACCGGCACAAACAACCACATCTTCACCGACATTAACGGAAGGAATGTTAAGAATGATAATTTTTACAGAATCTATTGCCGTGCAACCGTTCGCACCACTAACCAATAACGTATAAGTCGTCGTTTGGAGCGGATTTGCCGTTGGATTCAAGATATTGGCATCATTCAATCCGAATTCGGGCGACCAAATGATTGCATAATCATTCGTCGTATCGGAAAGGCTGGCATTCAGTTTAACCGACTGACCGATACACAACGTAGCATTCGTCCCCGCGTCAACTGTTAATTTAGTGCAATTTTCGACTGGAATTTTTTCCGAATTTTCACAACCTTTAGCATCTTGGACGCGAACGGTGTAAGTGCCTTCAGTTAGGTTAACAAAAACGTTATTATTATCAAAGGGGCTTCCGTTCAAGGAAAAGCGGTAGGGAGGCGTTCCGTCGGTAGCGGTGGCGGTGATTTTGCCGTCATTCGTGCCGGTGGAGGCTTGAGAATTTAACGTTAATTCAGGTTTGGGGTGGACGGTCGCCGTCAGTTCGGTAACGAAGGGGCAGAAACCATCCCGTTTGCCATAAATCTGCCAGACGGAGGTCTCGCGGGTGGTGGCAACGAGGCGATTCGGCGGGCGAAACTCCAACCCTTGTTTGGGTGTCCAATCGAAGGTGAGGCTGTCCCCGTCGAGGATTTGCACAGTGGCACTGTCCCCCGCGCAGTAGGAAAGTCGCTGATTATCAAGGCGAAAGGCGGTCATCTTCGGCACAGTAACCGTTACTTCGGCGGTGGCGGTGCAGGTGTCCCGGCGGGCGACGAGTGTGTAGGTCGTGGTTTGGCGGGGACGCGCGGTGGGCGTGAGGCTCTGCGGGTCGTCGAGACCGTCGGCGGGCAGCCACTCGTGCGTCGCCCCCGACCCGCTCACCGACCCCTGCAACCGCACCCCCGACTCGTCGCAACCGACGCTCACCCCACTGCCGGCATTCGCCGTGAACGTGCAGGTCTGGGTTAGCGTGTCGCCGGAGCAGGAGAGTTTGCAGAGGAAGATGTCAGAAGCCCTTTCACTATTGGTTATCAAGGTTTCATTTCCGAAATCTGCTGTTCCATAGAATTCACCTGTTACATAGACATTACCTTCTCCATCTGTGCTTACACAATTCCCATAATCAAAACCCTTACTTCCTCCCCCACTTTTCACCCATAAACAGTTACCAGTAGCATCGTATTTAGCAATGAATATATCCGTTTCATATTTACTCACCAAAATATAATCACCAAAATTGGCTTTTCCAGAAAAATCACCTGTTACGTACACATTGCCTTCCCAGTCTACAGTTATACTCCTACCCCTATCATCACCACTACCACCTGCACTTTTCGCCCAAAAACAATTCCCCCAAGCATCGTATTTAGCAATGAAAATTTCTTGACCACCTTTACTTCTCAACTTAAGCTCACAGAAATCGGCACCACTCCAACTAAAATAACCCGTTACATAAATATTGCCTTTCTCATCTGTAGTTATGCTAAATCCTTCCTCAAAATTCCCTGCTTCTGCTCTTTTTGCCCAAATGCAGTTGCCTGAAGAATCGTATTTAGCAATAAATACATCACTACTTCCTTTGGCAACTAGAGTATCATCCCCAAAATTGACACTTCCGCCAAATCGACCAGTTATGTATGCACTACCTTCAGTATCTGTACTTACACTATTTCCGTCATGAGATTCATAATCATTTTGATTGATTGTTAACCCACCTCCTTTCACCCATAAACAGTTGCCATTAGCGTCGTATTTAGCAATGAAAATTTTGCCTGTATATGTTTTATCACCGAATTCAGCACGTCCACAATTACCCGTTACAAACACATTCCCCTCAGAATCCGTACTTACTCCGTTTCCATAATCTAAAAAACCATTACCACCAGCTTTTTTTGCCCATAAACAATTACCTAAATCATCATATTTTGCAATGAAAATGTCCGAATTATCCTTACATACTAAAGTATGCTCACCAAAATCAGCTACCTCTAAAAAACTACCAGTAACGTAAACATTCCCTTCAGAGTCAGTGATTATACCCCTACCTCTATCCTCAGCATTAATAGTACCCGTATAATCTTTACTACCACCTGCACGTTTTGCCCACAAACAAATACCCGTTGAAGAATATTTAGCGATAAAAATATCCGAATAACCTTTACTTACTAAAGTATGCTCACCAAAATCAGCTACATTCGAAAAACTACCTGTAACATAAACATTCCCTCCCACATCCGTACATATACTTGTTCCCATATCCCTTTTATCTCCCCCTGCTCTTTTCACCCATTGAAAATCAGGATTATTACAATTTTTTCTGCCTCGAATTTTTAAGAATATTTGATTCACTTTTTCGCAACCATTTGCATTCTTTACTACTACTTTATGTACCCCACTTGGCAGCCACTTAAACACGCCATCACTCTGAAACATCCCACCATTAATGGAGTACAAATACGGCGGTGTACCCCCTTTCACATGAACGGTGATCTGACCATCAGAGGCATTGGGCGCGGAAACAGGTTTGCGATCTAAGATTACAGTCATGGGTTCATGGATACGGATATTGACGGTTGCTGGCTGAAAACAAGCCGTATCTCGTTCCGAAACTATGTATTGCATATTCCTATACACAGTAACCGTGATGACGGAATCAGTTGGATTTGTAAGATTACCCGCCGGACTCCAACGGTAGTTTTTTCCGCCTGTTGCTCGTAAGGTAATCCGTTGCCCATAACAAACCAAGGTATCCACAGGCATAACTCTTATTCTTTGTCGCTCTTTGACACTCACCGTAACGGTAGCTGTGTTACTGCATTCATCTTTGAAACTGCGCACGGTGTAGGTCGTCGTAACGGTCGGGGAAAGGCTCGCCGCCGCACCGTTTTGAGATAAATTAGCACCTGTTGATGGTTGCCACTCGTAACGCGCCCAACCCGAAGCGTTCACTTGAACGGAATTTCCTTCACAAATAACAGTCTCCGTTAACGATAAACGAACAGGGGGATTTTCCACTCGAACCCTCAAGGTATCGGAGAATGAACAAGTGCCGACTTTCGCCCGAACCGTATAAGTAATTGTTCGAGTTGGGGAAGCCTTCACGTTCGCCCCAACGGTACGGTCTAAGCCCTCCGCCGGTTGCCAAACGAAGTCTGTCCCGCCCTTTGCCGTCAAAATTGCACTTCCACCGGGACAGATGACCGGCTTGTTAGACGCAATTTCAATTTTGGAAATAACATCTACAAACCAAGTTCTTTTAAAATCACAACCGGATGACTGTTTAGAAACGACTTCAATAGTTCTTGAATTTCTGGGTGTAACAAGAATACTTTGTACAGAATCCCCTGCATCGCCCCACTTCCATTTATACGCAATACCTCGTGGGGCGGTAAGGCGGATACTTTGACCTATACAGATGGTTAAGGTATCAACCGTTACGGGTTTAATATCATATTCTTGGATGAGATAAGGACGGAGGGTAAGCAGTGCCTGCTTAGCGCGTTTAAGTTGACCGGGTGAAAAGTGTTTACCACAAATATGTCGTCCATAGGTCATATGATTGAATGGGTCGGGGGTGTAAGAATCACCATTCGCATCGCGTTCCATGCCGATATATTGGCAATCATATGTAACTGTAGAATAGCTTAGCATAGGGTCTGCCTTTGTATCACAAACGAGGTCTCCGGCGATGGTACAGTTGCTCCCATTAACGAGTTCTTTACCGTTCATGGTTTCAAAGGTATGATAAAGATAAAAAAAATGCCCTAACTCATGGGGTAAAAGTACCCGAAATTCCATGCAATCATTTTCAATAAAGGTTGCTTGACGCTGGTTTACGATTTCATCCGTTGTTGGGTAAGCTGAATAACCACATGCGGAATACAAGCGGCCAACAAAGTATACATTAACCGTATTTAAGACATTGTTTTCGGCTATAATCGCAGGTTTTTCTTCTGCCATGAAATCATAATATTTATTGCTGTTGATGTAATTGAACTCACAGATGTAGAAAAAGACCTTGATTTTCTGCCCCAAATCGGCATTGAGTTCGTCCACGGCACGGCGCACGACGGCTTCATCGAGTCCGCCCGTCCCGTCATCTCTCCGAACAATATGCGGTGTAATGCGGATATAGATGGGTTCATCGGTCATGGCAGACAGGTTTTCCCGAATTTTCTTTTGGAAATAACGCTCCGAAGCCATCACCTCCGGCGTAACCACCGTACCACACCCACCCGTTTGAGCAAAAGCTAACGAAACCCACGAAAAAAGTGCAACTAAGAGACCGAAAAAGTATTTCATGCTTGATAAATTCAAAAACCGATGTAAAGATAGTT
>Ga0209573_1001425_pt1 | contig 37163 bp, 42 predicted proteins | sample TNRBio252014_DNA_FD_185870 | JGI IMG/M metagenome (GOLD analysis project Ga0209573, IMG submission 185870) | Wastewater treatment Type I Accumulibacter community from EBPR Bioreactor in Madison, WI, USA - TNR Reactor_6/25/2014_ DNA (SPAdes)... | ecosystem: Engineered > Bioreactor > EBPR >...
GAGTCTGATCGTCAATGGCTTCTGTAAAGAGGTGTTCAAGGAATTGCCGATGGAATTCGCCGTCGAGGCGCAGAAGCTGATTGAGTTGAAGCTGGAAGGGAGCGTTGGGTGATTCATCAGTGATCAGTTTAAAGAAACGGGAAACTATTCATCATGCTGGAAATCCGCAATCTGTATGCCACCGTTGAGGGTCGGGAGATTCTCAACGGCATCGACCTGACCATCCGTCCCGGCGAGGTACACGCCATCATGGGGCCGAACGGCTCCGGCAAGAGCACGCTGGCCAACGTCATCGCCGGCCGCGAAGGCTATAACGTCACCCAGGGCGAAATCCGGTTTCAGGGTAAAAACCTCCTGGAGATGGATCCGGAAACCCGCGCCTGTGAAGGGCTGTTTCTGGCGTTTCAATACCCGGTGGAAATCCCCGGCGTCGCCAATCTGTATTTCCTCAAGGCGGCGGTCAATGCGGTTCGCAAATATCGCGGTGAATCTCCGGTAGACGCTATGGACTTCTGGGAACTGGTGCATGAGCGCATGGAACTGGTGAAAATGGATGATTCAATGCTCAAGCGTTCAGTGAATGAAGGTTTCTCAGGTGGCGAGAAAAAGCGCAATGAAGTATTCCAGATGGCCGTGCTGCAACCCCGTTTCGCCGTGCTGGACGAGACCGACTCCGGGCTGGACATTGACGCCCTGAAAGTGGTGGCCGATGGCGTGAACGCCTTGCGTAACCCGGAACGCGGCTTTCTGGTCATCACGCATTATCAGCGCCTGCTGGATTACATCGTCCCCGACCGGGTGCATGTGCTGTTCAACGGCAAAATCGTCCGCTCCGGCGGCAAGGAACTGGCGCTGGAACTGGAGGAACAGGGCTACGCGCTGTACAACGAAGAACCGGGCCGGGCGCGCCGGGCGGCGGCGTGAGGCGCACATCATGACCGCCGTTGCACCGATTTTCTCTGATCCCTATCGTCAGCGGTTCGCCGAATTCATGGCGCGCCGCCGCGAGCCGGACGCCATCGCCAAACTGCGCCGCACAGCGTTCGACCGCTTTGACAAGCTGGGTCTGCCGACCCGTCAGCAGGAAGCCTGGCGGCTGACCGATTTGAGCGCCTTGCAGACGGTCGCCTGGCAACGACCCGGCGATACGCCGGTAGAGACCGGGACGTTGCCGACGCTGGACAAGACGCCGACCCATCGGCTGGCATTCGTCAATGGCCGTTTTGCCCCCGGTTTGTCACGGTTGCGCGATCTGCCCGGCAAAACTCTGGTCGCCAGTCTCGGTCAGGCTTTATTGACGCATCCCGAATTGATCGAGCCGCATCTGGATCGGTTGCCGGGGCTGCAACAACATGCAATCGCCGCCCTTAACACCGCGTTCTGGGAAGATGGCGCATTCATTCATCTACCGCGTGGGACCGTGCTGGAAACGCCGATTCATCTGGTGTTTCATACGACCGGCGACTATCTGGCCGTGCATCCCCGATTACTGCTGACGCTGGACGCTGATACTCAGGCGACCGTGGTTGTTGAATATGGCGGGCAGGGCCGCTATCTGAATGGGCCGGTGGCGGAGTTGGCGCTGGGCGATGGCGCGGTGCTGGACTATCACCAGATTCAGGAGGAAGCGCCCGGCGCGTTCCATCTGGGCGGTATCCGGCTGCGGCAGGGCCGCGCCAGTCAGGCGCGTTTGCATCTCATCTCAATCGGCGGCCAACTGGCTCGCACCGATCTGGAGGCGCTGCTGGACGGCGAGGGCGCGAATTGCCATTTGAATGGCTTGACGCTGGCGCGAGATCAGCAGTTCAGCGACTTCCATATCCGGGTCGAACATGCCCAGCCGCACGGGACCAGTGAGCAACTCTTCAAGAGCGTGCTGGACGGCAAGGCGCGCACCGTGTTCGACGCTATGATTCACGTTCGCCAACACGCCCAGAAGACCGACGCCCGCCAGGTGAACCGTAATCTGTTGCTGTCCAGACAGGCTCAGGCCCAGGCCAATCCCCGGCTGGAAATTCTGGCCGACGACGTGAAATGCGGGCATGGCTCCAGCACCGGCTTTCTCGACCCCGACGCCGAGTTCTACCTGCGCGCCCGGGGCATTCCCGTCGCCCAGGCCCGGGCGTTGCTGGTTCACGCCTTCGCTAACGACAGCTTGAATCGCATTGGTCTGACTTCGCTGCGGGAACGGCTTGCCCGTCTGTTGGCTGGACGTTTGGCGTTGGACATTGTTGAGGAACAAGCACTATGAGCGCGCCGCATTCTGTAGTTGCCCCTCACCCTTCTCTCTCCCCAGTGGGGGAAGGGTCAGGGAGGGGGAATCTGGACATCGCCCGCATCCGCGCCGATTTTCCGATCCTGCGTCAGCGCGTTCACGGCAAATCGCTGATTTATCTGGATAACGCCGCTTCGGTGCAAAAGCCAAAAGCCGTTATCGAGGCCATTAGCGAGTGTTACAGCGGCTATTACGCCAATATCCATCGTGGCGTTCACCTGCTGTCGGAACGCTCTACCATTGCTTACGAAGGCGCACGGGAGAAAGTGCGCGCTTTCCTGAACGCCGCCAGCGTCCAGGAGATTATTTTCACCCGCAATACGACGGAAAGCATCAATCTGGTCGCCAACAGCTTCGGCAACCACGCGGTCAAGGCAGGCGATGAAATTCTCATCACCGGTATGGAGCATCATTCCAACATCGTCCCGTGGCAATTGCTGTGTGCGCGCACCGGGGCGAAATTGCGGGTTGCGCCCTTCACCGACGCGGGCGAACTGATCTTGGAAGAATACGAGCGATTGCTGGACGGGCCGGTAAAACTGGCGGCGTTCGTCCACTTATCCAACGCCCTTGGCACCCTCAATCCGGCCAAACAATTGATTGAAATGGCCCATGCACGCGGTATTCCGGTACTGGTGGACGGCGCGCAATCCGTCCCGCATTTGGCGGTGGATGTGCAGGAACTGGATTGTGAGTTCTACGCCTTTTCCGCGCACAAGATTTACGGGCCGAGCGGCGTTGGCGTGCTGTACGGCAAAAAGGCGCTGCTGGAAGCGATGCCGCCGTATCAGGGCGGCGGGGACATGATCCGCCTGGTCACGTTCGAGAAAACCGACTACGCCGATCTGCCCAACAAATTCGAGGCCGGCACCCCGAACATCGCCGATGTGATCGGACTGGGAGCGGCGCTGGACTGGCTGAACGCCATCGGGCTGGATGCGGTCGCCGCCCATGAACACGCCTTGCTGGACTACGCCACGGCGCAACTCAACGAGATCCCCGGCCTGAACATCATGGGCACGGCGCGGGACAAGGCGGCGCTGGTCGCGTTCACCATGCAGGGCATTCACCCCCACGATATCGGCACCATTCTCGACCGCGAGGGGGTGGCGATTCGCGCCGGCCATCATTGCGCCCAGCCGGTCATGCAACGTTACGGTGTTCCCGCCACGGCGCGGGCTTCCTTCGCCATTTACAACACCCGCGACGAGGTGGATGTCCTGGTCGCGGCCCTCTGGAAAGTCAAGGAGTTGTTTGGATCATGAGCGACCTGCGCGATCTTTACCAGGAAGTCATCCTGGACCACAACAAGCGGCCACGGAATTTCCGCATCCTGCCGCAACCGACTCACCATGCCGACGGCGTCAATCCGCTGTGCGGGGATCGGATCAGCGTGTATCTGGACATTGAGGATGAGGTGATCCGGGATATTTCCTTTCAAGGCGCGGGCTGCGCGATTTCCAGCGCCTCGGCGTCGCTGATGACTGAAGCGCTCAAGGGCAAGCCCATCGCCGAAGTCGAGCATTTATTTGACGCCTTCCACGATGTCGTCACCACGGACTGCGAATGTCCCAAGGGGCTGGGCAAACTCAGCGTATTGGCCGGCGTGCGCGACTATCCAAGCCGGGTCAAATGCGCCACGTTAGCTTGGCACGCGGTGCGCGCAGCGCTGGAAGAACACAAGGAAGCCGTGGCGACTGAATAAAAAGCACCCTCTCTCAGCGGGAGAGGGCCGGAGACAAGGGGCGACAATGGCCCCAGGAGAATCCAATCATGACCGACGCCACAACCGTTTCCAGCCTTCCCGACGCCGATGATCTGGAAGCCCGGATTATCGAAGCGCTGAAAACTGTTTACGACCCGGAAATCCCGGTCGATATCTATGAACTGGGTCTGATCTACGGCATCAACGTCGATCCCATTGGCAATCATGCCGACATTCAAATGACCCTGACCGCGCCGGGTTGTCCGGTCGCGGGTTCGATGCCGGAATGGGTGGAAAACGCCGTTCGCCATCGCGCTGGCGTGGAATCCGTTAATGTCGATCTGGTGTGGGAGCCGCCCTGGACGCCGGAATTGATGTCAATGCGCGCCAAGCTGGAATTGAACATGCTCTGATCGTGTCCAACCCCGGCGTTTCTGCTACCATGCGCGGCATTTTCTGTGCAGTCACGAAGGATGTTCAAAATGCCACGCCCCTACAATTTCAGTGCAGGTCCCGCCATGCTCCCCGAGGCGGTTCTGGAACAAGCCAAGGCCGAAATGCTCGACTGGCGCGGTTCCGGCATGTCGGTGATGGAGATGAGCCATCGCGGCAAGGAATTTGTCTCTATCGCTGAGCAGGCCGAGGCCGATCTACGCGAACTGCTCAACGTTCCAGCAAATTACAAAGTCCTGTTTCTGCAGGGCGGCGCCTCCAGCCAGTTCGCCATGGTTCCCATGAACCTGCTGCGCGGCAAAACCCAGGCGGATTATCTCAACACCGGCATGTGGTCAAAAAAGGCCATCGCCGAGGCCAAGAAATTCTGCCAGGTCAATATCGTCGCCAGTTCCGAACCCGCCAATTTCACCACGGTTCCAGCGCGGGATTCCTGGAAATGCAACCCGGACGCCGCCTATTTGCACTACACGCCGAATGAAACCATCGGCGGCGTTGAGTTGCACACCGTTCCTGAAGTCAGCGTCCCGCTGGCGGCGGATTTCTCCTCTACCCTGCTGTCGCGCCCTATTGAAGTCAGCCGGTTTGGCGTGATCTACGCCGGCGCGCAGAAGAATATCGGTCCCGCTGGCCTGACCATCGTCATCGTCCGTGAAGACCTGATGGGTCAGACTGTGACCGGAACGCCCACCATGCTGGATTACGCCGCCATGGCCAAGGAGGGGTCGATGTACAACACCCCGCCGACCTATGCCTGGTATATCGCCGGACTGGTATTTCAATGGATGAAAGCGCAGGGCGGGCTGGTCGCTATCGGCCAACGGAATAAAGCCAAAGCCGAACTGTTGTACAAAGCGATTGATGAATCCGGTTTCTACAAAAACCCAGTCGATCCCGCCTACCGCTCGTGGATGAACGTGCCGTTCACCCTGCCGGATGAAGCGCTGGACAAGCCGTTCCTGGCCGAAGCCAAGGCGGCGGGGCTGGTCACGCTGGCCGGTCATCGTTCAGTCGGCGGGATGCGCGCCAGCATCTACAACGCGATTCCGCTGGAAGGCGTCCAGACGCTGGTCAATTTCATGGCCGATTTCCAGAAGCGGCGCGGCTGATTATTTCCCGCTCCCGCCCCCGTCCCCCTGCGCAAGGGGGATGGGGGCGCCTGCTACCCAACCCGATTTGAAGACGATGTATAAAATTCTGACTTTGAACAATATAAGCGTTTCCGGCCTGGAGCGCCTGCCCCGCGACCGCTACGAGATCGCCTCGGAAATCACTAACCCGGATGCGGTGTTGCTGCGTTCCTTCAAGATGCACGACTGGCCGGTTCCCGCCAGTCTGAAAGCCATTGGCCGCGCCGGCGCCGGCGTCAACAACATCCCCGTTCCGCAAATGACCGCCAAGGGCATCTGCGTATTTAACGCGCCCGGCGCCAACGCCAATGCAGTCAAGGAATTGGTGATCGCCGGGATGCTGCTGGCCGCCCGCAACATCTGCACTGCCTGGGACTATACCCGCAACCTGCAAGGCACAGACGCCGAGCTGTCCAAACAGGTTGAATCGGGCAAGAAGCAGTTTGTCGGTTTTGAACTGCCCAATCGCACTCTGGGCGTGATCGGTCTGGGCGCGATTGGCGTCAAGGTCGCCAACGCCGCCCGCGCCCTGGGAATGCGGGTCATCGGTTACGATCCACACATCACGGTCAGTAACGCCTGGCAGTTGTCCTCGCAGGTCGAGCAGGTGTTGAGCGTGAACGAAATGGCCGCGCAGGCCGACTTTATCACCCTGCACGTTCCGCTGAACAATGACACCCGCCATCTGATCGGCGCTCAGTTCATCAAAAATTGCCGCCCCGGCCTGACCGTGCTCAACTTCTCCCGCGAGGGCGTGGTGGACGAGGAGGCGCTGTTTGAAGCGTTGCAAGCGGGCAAATTGAAGTCCTACGTTTGCGACTTCCCGACCAGCCGGCTGAAGGATCATCCACGGGTCATCATGCTGCCGCATCTGGGCGCATCGACCGTTGAAGCCGAGGACAATTGCGCGATCATGGTGGCTGATCAGGTGCGCGACTATCTGGAAAACGGCGTGATCCACAACTCCGTCAACTTCCCGGAAATGGCCATGCCGCGTAATGGCGGCCCGCGTCTGGCGATTGTGAACGCCAACGTGCCGCACATGATCGAGCGGATTTCCAATGCGATTTCCACGGCGGGCATCAATATCCTGGACATGCTCAATAAATCGCGGGGCGAAGTCGCCTGTACCCTGGTGGATACCGATGGGCCAGTGTCAGAGACGGTCGTCGCACAAATCGCCGAGGTGCAGGGCGTGCTAAGCGTGCGGGTGCTGTAGGGCGGAGCAAATCCCCCCCCTTTTTGCGAACTGCAACTCTTTGGAACTCGCATTCACCCCTTCGCCTGCGGACGAAGGGGTGAATGGTTTATTCGGAAATCGTCCTAAACCGTTACCGGAACCGACGGATCCCAGCTTTGCGCATGGAGAGTCTGGCCGGTAACGCCCTTGCTATCCGGCCCCAGTAAGTAAAGGTAGGGTTCCAGCACGGTCTCTGGCGTCGGCCATTGATCCGGTTCGCGGCCCGGATAAATCTTTAAGGTCATTGGCGTGCGCACCCGGCCCGGATCGATGCTGTTGACCCGGATCGGCGTATTGGTTTCCAGCTCACTGGCTAACATTTTCATCAAGGTTTGCGCGCCGCCCTTAGCGACCGCATAAACCCCCCAATACGCCTGGCCCTCTTCGCTGACCCGATCGGCGGTGAAAACCACCGAGGCGTCGGCGGAACGGTTCAGCACACCCAGCAAGGCTTGCGTCAGCAGGAACGGCGCATTGAGATTGACTTGTAGAATGCGATACCAGAGTTCGATATCGTAATTGGCGATGGGCGTTAGCCCCTGAAACAGCGCAGCGTTGTGCAGCAATCCATCCAGCCGGCCAAATTCGCCCTCGATCACCCGCGCCAGTTCGTTGTAATCCTTGGGCGTCGCCCCTTCCAGATTCATCGGATAAATAGCCGGTTTGGGAGCGTCAGCCTTTTCCAGTTCGTCGTAAACCTGCTCCAGCTTGCGGATCGTGCGTCCTAGCAGAATCACGGTCGCGCCATGCGCGCCCAGGCGGCGGGCGACGGCGCGGCCAATGCCGTCCCCCGCGCCGGTCACCAGAATAATCCGGTCTTTCAATAAATCAGCGGCAGGTTGGTAGTCCTGCATAGTGGTCTCTCCTCACCCCTGACTCCTCTCTCGTAAGGGATAGAGGAGTTTTCAAGTACCGATAGAGTTTACTGGATTACCGCCGGCCGCTGACAGCGCCGGCGCTCACGGCGACGCCATTGCCAGGCCAGCCATAGCTTGCGCAGCGGAGTTAGATGGGTCTGCTGTTCGAGCAGCCGATAACCGTCCGCCGCGATTTCCGCCAGCAAGGTCATCGCCAGCTCCAGGCGAATCAGCAAATGGGATTGGGCCAAGCGATCCGTTTCCGGGAGAAACTCCAGCGCCCGACGGTGATACTCGTGAATCCGCTCGGCCTGGAACGCAAAGAGTTGCCGAACCCGGTCGGTGGTTTGCGCCGCCAGCAGGTCGCCCGGACCGACGCCGAAGCGCTGCATTTCATCTTCGGGCAGATAGCAATGACCCTGCTGGGCGTGATCGCGTGCTTGACACAGCCGGTTGAACAGTTGCAGTAACACGCCCGCCTCATGGGCGAAGCGCGGCGTGGCGCGCCGGTCCTGATAGCCGGTGATTTCCGCCGCCAGCAGGGCTGGAATGCTGCCGTGCCGGTGCAAATACAGGGTCAGTTCGGTGAAACTGGGATAGGCGTCGTAATCCATGTCCATCGCCACCCCATCGAGAATTTCCCGGAAATATTCCTCGGGCAGGTTAAAAATCGCCAACTGGGGTTGCAGGGCGCGGGTGATCGGATGCTGAGGACTGCCCTCGAACAGGCGACCCAGTTCAGCGCGCCACCAATCCAGCTTGGTTCGGGCAACGCCCGGATCATGGCATTCTTCGGGAATCCGGGTAGTTTCCAGGTAAAATGCCTGCACAGCCGCCAGAGTCTGGCGCTGCGGGATCGGCAAGCCCAGCAGGCTGTAGCGAAAGTCCGCACCGCGCCCGGTTGCCAGGTCGTAGCAATAATCGTCTGCATTCATGATAAGAGAGCTGGAGTCGGGTTTGGGGTAATCAGCGCTGGCATTCAATTACCGCCGCCGCCATTCCTGCAAGAGCTGCTGTTCACCGGAGCGCAGTTTACCGGCATGAATAGTGGACAGCGAGCCGTCATCTTCCTTGATTTCCTTAGCCGGTATATCCGATGGTGGGTAAGCGCCATAGTGAACCTTGCCTTCCGCATCAGTCCAGGTGTAGATGCGGTCGGTCGGTTGCACGGGAATCGGCGTCGCCGCCTGGCCCTCGGGCGGGCGGTTGCCGTAATGCGCCTGGCCCGCAGCGTCCTTCCAGGTATAAACCTCATCCCCGGCCAGTGCGACGGGCAACGCCAACAACGCCAGCAACCCTGACGTCCATAAGGGTCGGGGATTTTTCAAGGAATTCGGATGATTCATCGGTTTGTGTCCATGAGCAATACTGCTGTTAGCTGTTATAAGAGAGTTAAGTCTATTTTGGGTTCCCCTGCATGGAACAATAGGTATTTTAACGCCATCGCCTTAAAGCGTTTTTAATGGATGCCGATATTCTGGCTAAATAGCGTCTGTTGACGCTCTTCCCGCTATCGCGTCGTTGGCGGGAACCCGCCAGGAGGTATCCCCCATGAAGATCGCCGCTTCAACCATTCAGTTAACCAGCCAACACGCCGCCGTCACGCAACGCGAAGTCAAGGAGTCCCTACGGATGTGGGTCGGCGATCAACGTCCGGATTTTGAAAGCCGAGGCCGAGGCCGAAGCCAAGGCCAACCGACTCCGCCCGGTCAAGCGCGGTCGGACGCCGTACACCTTTCCCAAGCAGCCCGCGAGGCTCAGCCGAGTAAGGAGGTCGCGCCGGCTGACGCCGAGTTGACCTCGGAAGACGAACTCAAACTGAGCATCCTGATCCGCACGATTGAAGCCATGACCGGCAAGAAGATCAAGCTGGTTTCGCCGAAGGAACTGAGCAAGGAAATGAGCAGGATTCACGAACAAGCCCAGGAAACGGGCGCCGCTCTCCAAAACGCCAAGCCGTCTGAACAGGCGCAGGCGCCGCAACCCGCAGGATTTGGCATCGAATATGATTATTACGAGCGCCATTATGAGGCGGAGAAAACCACCTTTTCCGCACAGGGCGTCATCCAGACTCAGGATGGCAAACAGATCGCCTTTTCCGTGGATATGAGCATGAGCCGGGAATTCCTGCTGGAGCAGAATGTCAGCCTGCGCGCTGGCGACGCCAAGCTCAAGGATCCGCTGGTGCTGAACTTTGGCGGCAACGCCGCCGCATTGACCCAAACCCGTTTCAGCTTCGACATCGACGCTGATGGCCGGCAGGATCAAATTGCCTTCGTAGGTCCCGATAGCGGTTTTCTGGCCCTGGATCGCAACAGCGATGGCAAGATCAACGATGGTCAAGAGTTGTTTGGCGCGATGACCGGGCAGGGCTTCGCCGAATTGGCGGCCTATGACCAAGACGGCAATCAGTGGATCGATGAGAACGACACTATCTATAGCAGACTGCGCATCTGGTCCAAGGATGCCGAAGGACGGGATCAACTGGTAGGACTCGGCGAGCGCGGCGTAGGCGCCATTTATCTGGGCCATATTACGACGCCCTTTGCGCTCAAAGATGATCAAAATGCTTTACTAGGCCAAATTCGCGAATCGGGCGTATTTCTACACGAGGATGGCCGGGCCGGCACGGTACAGCAGATCGACCTCACCGTCTGAGCGTCCTTGAATCCTTGACGCCCTCCCCTTGATGGGGAGGGCCAGGATGAGTCAATAACGACCGCCCCACCTTTCAAATATTAAATCCCTGAACCAACCGGTTCCGCCCGCTTTCCTTAGCGCGATACAAGGCGCTGTCTGCCCGCCGCAGCCAGCTTCCGGCATCATCGGCAATACCGAGTTCGGCGAGGCCAATCGACGCGGTAATGCGCAGTTCCTGATTTTCGTAATTCACACTCAGATTACGCATCGCCTGCAACAATCGTTCGCCCAACATCCGGGCGGCGTCTGCGGCGGTTTCCTGCAAAAGGATCACGAACTCCTCGCCGCCGTAACGAGCCACAAAATCACTTCGGCGCGGAAAAGTCTGAATACAACAGTCGGCAAATGTTTTGAGCAACAGGTCGCCCGCCGGATGACCGAACTGGTCGTTGATGAGTTTGAAGTGATCGAGGTCTACCATCAACAGGCAAACCGGCTGGCTGGACAACCGGCTGAGTTCGAAGGTGCGCAGAAAATGCTGGTCGAAGGCTTTGCGGTTATATAACCGGGTGAGTGGATCCAGTTCCATCTCCCGGCGCGCTTCGCTCAGCTCAGTTCGCAAGGATTGAAGTTTTTCCGTCAGCACGCTCAACATGGTTTCGTGGATATGTTGCCGGTTTTCGGCGATGCGGCCGATGGCGTCAACCACCTGCATCGCTTCGCGCTTGATGGCGTCCAAAGGCGCGTTGCTCTCAATCACATCTTTCAAGTGATTAATTTGGCCAACAATTTCCACCTGCTCTTCCTGATCTTCAATGAGTACTTTGCCCAAGCTATTGACCAGATCACTGAGAACCTGGCGGATGTCCCTGAGATTATTCGTGACATAGGCGTTTTCCCGCTTGCGCAACTGGTTAGCGAAATCGCGCAACCCCGGCCAGTTACGTGCGTCGCGCTGGTTAACGTTGTCCGGATCAGCCCCAGGATATGGCGCAGCGATCAAGATATGTCTGGCCCATTTTTCACACAAATCCTTGATCGCTCCAGCATCGAGTTGATCGAGATCAAAGGCGTGCTTGCCCCAAATGCGCAGCAATCCTCCCGCAGCGTCCAGCGCCGGGTCCGCCATCGCTATCGAGGCTGGGCTGGCAGTCTGAACCGGGGCCTTCTGATTGTTTTTTTTGTCCCAGAACATAAGCGTTCCGCATCAGGAATATGGAAAATACTCAGGGTCGCTCCAAAAGCCTGCTCATTCCGGTCATCTTGGCCATGCGTGAAAATCTCCAGACCAATGATATTTAAATATATCAGTAGCCGACTGGAGTGAAGAGGCGACAGGAGATAAATATTCTTAGTGATAATATGATCTTTGTTTGACTATTGATAGGGGAGGCTGTACGTCTGAAATTTTACATGTCCAACGAGTGACCGGGGGCGACATTAAAGCCCACCTGCCGGAATTGGCGTATCTGCGCATCCGGGTGTTCCGGGAATACCCCTATCTCTATGAAGGCGGTACTGCCTACGAGGAAAAATATCTTCAGATTTACGCCAACGCGCCTGGCGGTGTGATGGTGTTGGTCCGGGATGGGGAGCGAGTGGTGGGGGCGTCGAGTGGCCTACCGTTGTCTGCTGAAACGCCGAACGTGATTGAGCCATTCGTGCAGGGCGGCTACGATCCGGGGCAGATTTTTTACTATGGCGAGTCGGTGTTGTTGCCGGAGTATCGGGGACGGGGGCTGGGTCAACGGTTTTTTATGGAGCGCGAGGCGCATGTTCACAGCCTGGGTCAATTCAGCATTGCCTGTTTCTGTGCTGTGGAACGGTCTGCGGATCATCCGCGTCGGCCTGCTAACTACCGGCCACTGGATGAACTGTGGAGCCAGCAGGGGTTTGTCAGGCATCCGCAGTTGCGAACGGTTTTTTCGTGGCGGGATCTGGATGAGGCGGCGGAGTCACCCAAGCCGATGGTGTTCTGGCTGAAACACCTGATTTGAAAAAAAAACCATGATGCGGGACGTGCTCAATCGGTCCATATTGGCCCGATATGTAAAAACCCGGCTCTCTATGTGGCGTTGAGTGTCATTTTTTTACATTTTTAACATGGATAATCTGGTGAGCATTTTGTGATCATTTTCAGAATCGCTCAAAAAATAAATTTTTTTATAAAAATTAAATGTTTATTTTTTATGCTGTAGTTGCTTTTGGTATTTTTTATATTGGTAAAGTAATTGCATAAAATCCCTTTAATTATTCTGTGATGGATACTCAAAAATGAATAAAGACAAGGTTTTATTAACGGTTTGCGCAACCTTGGGGTTGGGCCTGAGCGCTGAGAGTATGGCCAGCGTTATTGCTGTGGACGGCGCCCTAAGCGACTGGGGATTATTTACTGAAGCCAACCCCGCGTGGTCGCCAAATAACGGCGCGCTAATGACCAACGCCAAGGGAAGCGCTTATTACGCGGATAGCGGCAGCTACACTCACGAAGGTCACCAGATTTATTACACCATCGATGATTACATCACGGGCGGCAATGGATTCCTCGATCCAGGCTATGGAGGCCAAGCCTACGACGCCGAAGCGCTCTATGTAACCTGGGACGCTGCTCACCTCTACCTTGCCCTGGTGACGGGTCATGACCCGAACACCCAGCAAAATCCAAGGAAGAATACTTATAGCGCCGGGGATTTCGCGCTGAACTTCTGGAGCGATATCGATGACGGCGCTTACGAGTTTGGCGTCCGAACACCCAATCAATCCGATAACATCGGTACATTCAAAACCGACATATACAAAACGACTAATGATGACTGGCTGAAAGACCCGCTTTGGAACACCGGAGCAGTGACATCGCTGAATATGGACAAACTGAAGGATCAAAAGCCTGTAGGCCAAGCCGAGATGTCCATTAAAAAAGGGCCAAACAAAATCGGTTCCGGCTCTCAAGCATCGCGCTGGATTTACGAAGTCAGCATTGAAAAATCGGTTTTCTCAAATTTTTTTGGTCAGAACAAGGAATTGAATATCAGTTGGGCCATGAACTGCGCCAATGACATCATTCTGGTCGAGGATGATCTACCGGTGAGCGTGAACGAACCGCCGACCTGGGCCTTGCTGGGGCTGACCCTGCCCGCCGTGTTCTGGCGTCGCCGTCGCTTTTCAAAACGCTAAATCTCTTTCCGCAGCGGGCGCGACGGTCGATGATCGTCGCGCCCGCTGGTTTTTTCATACTGCCGTCACCGACGGCAAGCCTGCTAACGCCATCGCCAACTCGGACTCATCGTAGCTTTGATCCGTCAGTTTGTCGGCAAAATAGTCCATGTAGGCCTGCATATCGAAATGGCCGTGGCCACAGAGATTGAACAGGATCGCCCGGCTGACCCGTTCTTCCTTACAGCGCAGAGCCTCGTCAATGGCGCCCTTGACCGCATGGTTCGCTTCTGGAGCGGGCAGGATGCCCTCGGTGCGGGCGAACTGCACACCCGCCTCGAAGCAACCGAGTTGATGATAGGCGCGAGCTTCGATCAATCCCAATTCCTTGACATGGCTGACCAGCGGCGCCATGCCGTGATAGCGCAGACCGCCTGAGTGGAAACCCGGCGGAGTAAACGTTGAACCCAGAGTGTGCATCTTGGTTAGCGGAGTCAAATGCGCAGTATCGCCAAAGTCATAGGCATAGGGGCCACGGGTCAATGTCGGGCAGGCCGCCGGTTCAATTGCGACAAAGCGAACTTTCTGACCGCCGCGCAGTTGCGCGCCGAGGAATGGGAAAACGATGCCGGCAAAGTTGGAGCCGCCGCCCGTGCAACCCACGATCACATCAGGATAGTCATTCGCCATTTCCAACTGCGCCATCGCTTCCAGACCGACTACCGTCTGATGCAGCAGCACATGGTTCAGCACCGAACCCAGGGCGTATTTCGTATCATCGCGGTGGACGGCCACTTCAACCGCTTCGGAAATAGCGATGCCTAGACTACCCGGATGATCGGGGCGTTGCGCCAGAATCGCCCGGCCAGAGGCGGTACGCTCCGAGGGCGAGGCGGTACAGGTCGCGCCCCAGGTTTCCATCAATGCCCGGCGATAGGGTTTCTGGTTGTAGGAAACCCGCACCATGAAAACTTCCACTTCAATGCCAAACAGCGCCCCGGCAAAGGCCAGCGAAGAGCCCCACTGTCCGGCGCCGGTTTCGGTGGCGATGCGTTTGACGCCCGCTTCCTTATTGTAAAAGGCCTGGGCGACGGCGGTGTTGGGCTTGTGGCTGCCTGCCGGGCTGACCCCCTCGTATTTGTAGTAAATCCGCGCCGGAGTGCCGAGCGCCTTTTCCAGACGGCGGGCGCGATAGAGCGGGCTGGGCCGCCATTGCCGGTAAATGTCGCGCACCGGTCCGGGAATTTCAATGTCCCGTTCGGCGGAGGCTTCCTGTTCAATCAACGTCATCGGGAACAGTGGCGCTAAATCATCCGGGCCGATGGGCTTTAAGGTTCCGGGATGCAGCACCGGCGGCGGCGGGACCGGCAGGTCGGCGACCAGGTTGTACCAGGATTTAGGCATCCGGGCTTCGTCGAGTAGATATTTGACAGTTTCGGTCATTTCTCTTTATCCAAAAAAGCAAAAGCCCGCCTGAGAGTCGGCGGGCTGAGTGAGTCCAGTGCGGCGATCAAGCGCCGCTGATTTTAACCGAGATTGACGCCATAATCGCGAGCGACCGCCGCTAATCCGCCGGCGTAGCCCTGCCCGATGGCCTTGAATTTCCACTCGTCGTTGTTGCGGTAAAGTTCGCCGAAGACCATTGCCGTCTCGGTCGAGGCGTCCTCGGACAGATCATAACGGGCAATTTCCTGATCGCCATCGGCGTTGAGCGCGCGAATGTAGGCGTTGGCCACCTGACCGAAGTTCTGCTTGCGCGCTTCAGCGTCGTGGATGGTGACGACGAACGACACTTTCGCCGCGTTCGGCGCCATCAGACCGAGTTCGATCTCGATCACCTCATCGTCGCCCGCGCCTTCGCCGGTGCGATTATCACCCAGGTGCTGGACGGCGCCGGAAGGATCCTTGGCGTTATTGTAAAACACAAAATGCCCGTCACTGAGGACCTTGCCGTTGGCATCCAACACGAAAGCCGAGGCGTCCAGATCGAAGGCGGCGCCGTCGGTCTTGCGCAAATCCCAGCCCAGACCAAAACGCACCTTCTTCAGACCGGGCGCTTGCTTGCTCAACGAAACGTTCTGACCTTTCTGCAAAGAGATCGCCATGGTTCAAATTTCCTCTAGATATTGATGCCGTACTGCTTGCACATGGCGGCTAATCCGCCGGCGTAACCCTGACCGACCGCAGTAAAACGCCATTCACCGCTATGCCGGTAGAGCTCGCCAAAAATCATCGCGGTCTCGGTCGAGGCGTCCTCAGCCAGGTCATAACGGGTGATCTCAGTATTATTGTCGGCGTTCACCACCCGGATATAGGCGTTGGCGACTTGGCCGAAATTCTGCCGGCGGGCATCGGCGTCGTGAATGGTGACGGTGAAGGCGATCTTCTCTACCTCGGCAGGCACCTTGCTCAGGTCCACCTTGATCACTTCATCATCGCCTTCGCCAACGCCGGTGAGATTGTCGCCAGTGTGCTCCACAGAGCCACAGGATGATTTCAACTGATTGTAAAAAATGAAGTCGGCGTCCGAGCGCACCTTGCCTTGAGCGCCTAGCATAAAGGCCGCGGCGTCCAGATCGAAATCAGCGCCGTCGGTGGCGCGGGCGTCCCAGCCCAGACCGACCAGCACCTTGGTCAGGCCAGGCGCTTCCTTGCTCAACGACAATCGGCCACCTTTGTTCAGGGAAATAGCCATCGGGTTTATTCTCCTCTTAGTTGCGAATCCGGGATGGCGAGAAGGGGGTTCCTGAGCGTGATTCCCGGGCGCGCTCAGGTCAAGTCGAAATCCTTGGGATTTAACCCCAGCTCGGCGCAAATATTACGCACAGCGGTTTTCTCATTCTCATCGAAATTGCCGTCAGCCGCGCCAATCGCACAGCAGACCCGCACCATCAAGCGCGCCTCATCGGGCTTGCTTTTGAGCTTGGCGACTACCTGCAGGGCGTTGGCCTGACCAATCTGATAGTCAAACTCAAACTGCTTGGCGTATTTGTCAAACAGGGCAATGATCTCTTCGGTGCTAAAGACAGACAACACTTCGGAATTACGCAAAAAGCCCATCATTTTCTGCTTTTCTTCCGGCCTCACGACGCCATCGGCGTGCGCGACGATCACACAACCCGCAACCGTCGCTTCCAGAAAGCTCTTGTTTTTGAGCTTGGACACCTCAGCTTTCAGGCCAGTGGAAACTTCATTGAAACGCTGCTTCAACCATTCAAGAGCCATGCTTGATTCCTCCAGAGTGTGGGAATTAAAAAATCAATAAAATCTTAATCCTTGGACCCTGCTACCCAACGCAGGCCGAAATCGTAGGCCTGGTCCAGCAATCGGTGATCCCGGAAATATTCGACTAACTTAGTGACCTTGATGTTACCGCCCTGGTTCTCCAGCAAGACCAGCGCGCACATGCGATGGTCGCGGTGATGACTGTCGAGACGGATTTCCAGGGTGGGCTGGCCCGGCGTCTGGATCGTGACCACGGCGTCGGTCTCCGCCCAGTTGGGAGCGCCTTCATAAATGAACGCGAACACCACGACCTTCTCCAGTTGCGGCCACTGGCGACCGTTGATGTGCAAAAATTCGCCCTGGGCGCTGGCTCCAGTGCGGTCATCGCCCATCAACTGGATATAGGGCGGTTGTTGCAGGCTGCCAAAACTGTCGCCCAGCGCCTGCACCGCTCCCGGCCGGCCATCGCGCAATTTAAAGAGACAGCCTAGATCGAGATCGATTTTGCCGCCGCCGGTCAATCGGCCAAAGAAACCCTTGCCCGCGCCCCCGCCTTGATTCCAGTTGAGATTGATCACCAGTTCCTCAAAGCCCTGGCCCTTCTTCTCCAGCGAGACGCTGCTACCCTTTTTCTCCAGGGTGATTTTTTCCAGCCGGATGGGTCGGGTTGGAGCAGAGGGTGGCGCAGCGACCGGACGCGGCGATTCAGCGGATTTGACCGGAGACGGGGGCGGCGGTTCGGCGACCTCGGGATCATCGGCCACATCGACCCCATATTGCCGGGCGAGCGGTCCTAACCCACCGACAAAGCCCTGGCCGACCGCCCGGAACTTCCATTCGCCGTTGCGCAGGTAAAACTCGCCCACGATCATCGCAGTTTCCGGCATCCCCTTCGTCGCCAGCGGGAACGCCGCCAACGGCGCCTTGCTGGCGACGTCGCGCAAATCCGCCCGCACTTGGTGCAGTTGACTGAACGAGAGTCCGCGTTTTTGGCTGGAGTCAATGGTCAGCGCGATGACAATCCGCTCGACGCCAGCCGGCAGTTGGGCGAAGACGATGGTGAAACTGCGGCCATCGCCGGCGCGCTGAATGCCGCCACCCGGCAGGGCCAACTGGTTGTAGAAAATAAAATCATCATCGCCGCGCACCTTGCCTTGCGCGTTCAACGCGAAAGCGCTGGAATCGAGGGTCAGCGAGGAATTGGCCGGCTCCCAGCCCAGGGCAATCTCGACTGCGGCTGGCGCTGGACTATGCTTGCTGATGGAGATGTTTTGACCGGGCTGCAAATCCATAATCTGATCTCCCGTCTACAAATAGGGACGCAGCGCCGGCAGCAGGTCGTGGAAGGTGCGGCCTTCCGCCGATTCGCCGATGGCCTGCATCTTCCACTCATTGTTATGACGGTACAGTTTGGTCATGATCAGACCGGTGTGACCGCCGCCTTCCAGCGACAGGTCAAAGCGGGCGATCTCGCTGCCGGTAGCGTCATCGATCAACCGGCAGAAGGCGTTGGGAATCCCGGCAAAGCTTTCGCCGCTGAAGCTGTTGACCGTGAAGATCAGCGCCTCGACCGCCGCCGGCACCCGGCTCAGGTCAATGGCGATCCGCTCGTTGTCAGCGCCGGCTTCGCCGCCGCCGGAACGGTCGTCGCCGCTGTGGCGGATGGAGTTACAACGGCTTTCCAGTTGTCGAAACCAGACAGTATCGACTAAATTGCTACTGTTATCGAACAACAGGCACGAGGCGTCCAAATCCACCGCTTCCTGACGGACGCCGCTGCCGAAACCCAGGAAGCCCTTGCTCTGGACCTGCTTCATGCCCCAACCCAGACCCATAACGACCCGGTTCAGGCTGCGCCCCGCCTCTTTTTCCAGGCTGATGCGCTGGCCCTTTTGCAGATTGATGCCCATGAGAAGTTCCTCGCTTTGATGGAGTGATATCAAATAATGACCATAAACGGTCTGAAATGGCAACTCAATCTGATCCCTGTCCCGTTCTTCCCATCCTGACGGGTTCCTTCAAGGGAGGAAAGACAGCTTGCAAAACAATCGGCTATTTCATGTGGCGGCGAAAGAAGAGAATTTCAAGGGAATAGCCGCTTGATAGGAGAGTGCGATGCACAAGACAATGTTTATGTTGCTGATTGGAGCGGCGCTGGGAGCCGGTTGGGTTCAAACCGTCGCTGCCCAACAAGAATCAGGTGTCAAAAAATGGCAGGATAAACAAGGAGTTTGGCACTACGGCGACGCTCAACCCGTGGCGCCTGACGCCGCCACCAACAGCGCCGCCGAAGCCTACCGGCGCGGCGACTACGCCATCGCGTTTCAGGAGTATATGACCTGGGCCAAACAGGGCGATCCCCGTGCGCAGAACATGATTGGCCTGATGTATCTGCGGGGCCAGGGCGTGGCGCAAAGCCAGCGCTCCGCCTCGGAGTGGCTGCGGCGGTCGGCCATGCAGGGCAACCTTGACGCTCAATTCCAGTTGGGAATGCTATACGCTGCCCAACCCGAGATAGCGCCCAGCGAAAAAGAGGCGTCATTCTGGCTGATCAAGTCGGCGGAACGCGGCAATCCTGAGGCGCAATATACGCTGGCGATCCAATACGCCACTGGGAAGAGCCGGAAGCGCAATGATTCAGACGCCGCGACCTGGCATCGCAAGGCTGCCGAACAGGGCCATGCCGCTGCTCAGTTCGAGTTGGGCAATTTCTATGCGGGCGGTCGCGGAGTATCGCGCAATGACAAGGAGGCCGTGGATTGGTATCAGCGATCGGCGCAGCAGGGCCATTCCGGCGCCCAGTTTGCGCTCGGGTCAATGATTGCGTCCGGGCGTGGGACCGCTGTTAACGATCAGAATGCCGCACAGTGGTACCGCAAGGCGGCGGAGCAGAATCATGCCGAGGCTCAGTACAACCTGGCGGCGCGTTATTTGAGTGGACGCGGCGTCGCTCAGAATAGTACAGAAGCCTTCCGCTGGTTCCGCAAAGCGGCGGAGCAGGGGCTGGGCGCCTTGGCCGAGTTGCACGTTGGGCGAATGTACGCCGAGGGTCAGGGCGTCACTCGCAACGATGCGGAAGCGGTGCGCTGGTATCGAACGGCGGCGGACCGGAATCTGCCAATGGCGCAGTACTTATTGGGGCGAATGTACGCTGCGGGTCGGGGCGTACCCCGCGACGAGAGCCAGGCGCTACTCTGGTTCCGCCGCGCCGCCGACCAGAATTTACCTCTGGCGCAGTTGGAACTGGCGGATGGTTATCTGCAAGGTCGTGGGGTGGTGTTGGATGAAGCGAGAGGCATCCAACTTATGGAGGCGGCGGCGGCGGGCGGCAACGCTGAAGCGCAATTGCGCCTGGCCGAGCGTTATATGACCGGACGCGGCGTGAAACGCAACGAGCAGGTGGGCTTGAATTGGTTGCGTCAAGCCGCTGAACAGGGACAGGTCGAAGCGCAATACCGCCTGGGCGTGCATTACGCCAAGGAGGGAACGGATAGCCAGAGCGAGCGGCAGGCCGCCGAGTGGTATCGTCAGGCGGCGGAGCGGGGCCACGCGGCCAGTCAGGCGCAATTGGCGATTATGTACGCTAAAGGCGCTGGTGTATCACAGGACGAACGCCAGGCGCTGCGCTGGCTTCAGGAGGCTGCTAAACAGGGCAATGCTGAATCGGAGTTCAATGTTGGCCTATTTTACGCGATGGGTCGGGGAACGCCGCGTGACGATAGCCAAGCTGTTATTTGGTTGCGTAAAGCTGCGCAAAAAGGTCTGGCTGCCGCGCAGTTGAACCTGGGCTTGATGTATGCGGATGGCCGTGGTGGACTGCCCCGCAACGAAGCACAAGCGGCGGAATGGTACCGCAAGGCGGCTGAACAACAAGCGCCGCTGGCGCAGGTATTACTGGGTTTGTTATACGTCGCCGGGCGCGGCGTACCCCGCGACGACCAGCAGGCGCTAAACTGGTTTGAAAAAGCCGCCAATAGCAACCTGCCTCTGGCGCAATATGGCCTGGGCATGATGTACAACCATGGACGAGGGGTTAAGCAGGACCGGATTAAGGCCCATCTGTGGTTGGAACTGGCGGTGGCTAGTGGCTATGCGGGCGCGGCTCAGCCATTGGAATCAGTGGCCAGCCGATTGAACGAGGCGGAGCGAGCGCAGGCCCGCCAGTTGATCCAGGACTGGCGGATGGCGAACGCCCGCAACTGAGGAAGCCGGTTGGCCGACTCAATGGCTCTTGCGATCCGGGTCCAGCAAGTGTTGGCCCAGATTGTGGACAAAATCATCCAGCCGCACGGATTCGGTCGTCATGCGTTCGTTCATCTGGCGCAGGGCGCTGGACATTTGGTAGGTGCGAAGCAGCAGTTGCTCCAAATCGTCAGTCTGCCAAAGCAGGTCCGAGTTGATTTCTGGCCCCGTATCGCTCATCGACACCGCGCACCATTCAGGAATCCGGTATAGCAATACTGATTCCCGGTCGCTGGCCAGGCAGAGCGTGACGCCAACCGGGTATTTGCGCAACACCGCCACGACCTCGTCGAGACAGTGCTGCATGTCCTCGCTGGGCTGCTCGCCGATTTGCTGAATGTCGCTTTCATTCGTTATCGTGGATTCTTTATCGACTCTACTCATTGGCTTGGCCTCCTGTCATCGGGGTCGGGTTGTGGTACGCGGCGACAGGCTCCACAACTCCCTAACGCCATAACTCCCTAACTCCCTAACGCCCTAAAGCTCCCGGTCCTTATGGAACATCTGTCGAGATTGAGTATAAACGGTTTCCGGTTGGCTCTGGCGCTCTTGTTGCTGAATTCGCTGCTGACCGTTCACAACCGCTGGCCGACGGCTGGCGTGTGCTGGGTTCCTGAGCTGTCGCTTGATTTGATCGTGCTGCTGCTCGTTTTGGCTGTAGCCTGGCGCGGGCCACCGGGCCGCTGGGGTCAAGGTCTGTTGCTCGGTGGCGTGATCCTCCTAGCGCTGGGGCGATACATGGACGTGACTGCGCCCGCCTTGATGGGGCGTTCCATCCATTTGTACTGGGACAGCCAGCATCTTCCCCAGGTAGCCGCCATGCTGGCGGACAGCGTGACGGGTTGGCAATTGGCGGGTGGCGGTCTGGCGCTGCTGGCGCTGGGCGGGGGGCTGGTCGTGATGCTGCGCTGGGCGCTGCATACGGTCATTGCGGCGTTCCATCATCCGCTTGCGCGGTGGGCGCTGGGCGCACTGGCGGCGGTATTGCTGGCGTTGTATGGCGCGGGCCGGTGGAATGTGCGCTTGCCGACCGAGCGCTGGTTCGCCTTGCCGGTGACGCCCGTTTTCATCGGCCAGATCCGGCTGGCGCTGGACGCCACAGTGTTCCGCAACCCGGAATGGATAGTCGCCCGGCCACTGTTACCGGCTTTGCACCGGACCGAAGCGGCGCCGGGCGACGTGTTCGTGATTTTTTTCGAGTCCTACGGGGCGCTGGCCTTCGATGATCGCCGCTTCGCCGCACCTTTGGCTGGTGAATTTAGCGCGCTGGAGCAATCATTGGTGCAGGCCGGCTGGTTAGCGGCTTCAGCACGAGTGGAATCCAGTACGTTCGGCGGCGGCTCCTGGCTGGCGCACGCCAGCCTGCTGTCCGGGTTGCGCATCGCCGACCAAGGCGACTATCGGGATTTGCTGGCCTCGGACCGGCAAACCCTGGTTCGCCGCTTCGCCGATGTCGGTTACCGCACCGTAGCGGTGATGCCGGGTCTGCGCTATGCGTGGCCGGAAGGGCGGTTTTACGGGTTCGCCGAGATTTATCGCGCCGAGCGCCTGAATTATCACGGCCCGGCGTATGGCTGGTGGACGATTCCTGACCAATACAGCCTGTACTGGATTCATCAAGTTGAGCTGAACCCGGCTCCCCGCCCGCCGCTGTTCATTTTTTTTTCGACGATTAACAGTCATGCACCGTTTGCCCCCCTGCCGCCGTATGAGCCGGATTGGCGTCGTATGAACGCGCCCGCCGGAGAGACTAGGGCCGGAGCCGTGGACCTGCATGAGCGACTGGACGGCGCCGCGCTGGCGGCGGCGTATATTGAGAGCATTCGTTACAACCTTGCCGTATTAGGCGGCTATCTGCGCCAATATGCGCCAGCGAACGCCTTACTGCTGGTGCTCGGCGACCATCAGCCACCCGCGATTGTCGGTGGTCGGGAGATTCCCTGGCAGGTTCCGGCGCATGTCTTTTCCCGCGACCCGGCGGTGCTGGAGCGATGGGTGGCGGCGGGATTTCGTCCGGGGATGGTTCCGGGACCGACGGTTCTGGGGGGAATTGAGCGGATGGGGCCGTTATTGCTCGAACTCGGGCATCAACCGCCGTCGCCATAACCCGGCGATATCCACGGCGAAGGACAGCGCCAGCAGGCCCAGCGCGCCAGCGGCGAGGACGCTCGAAAGGGGTGGAATCAGCGGCGGCACCAAACACAGCGCCAGGACAGCGGTCTGGACCACGCACACGGTTTGCCGGCGGCGGCGTGGCGGTAAGGGCCGGTTCAGCCACGCCAGCCGCCAGCCCAGCGCCACGAAGCCATAACGCATCGCCCCCGATAGGATAACCCAGACGCCGGCCTTGTCGAATTGCCAAACCAGCGCCGCCAGAATCAGAATAAAAAAGGCGTCCACTTCCATGTCAAAGCGGGCGCCGAAGGGACTTTGCATTCCGCTGCGCCGCGCCAGCCAGCCATCCACGCCATCGAGAATCAGCGCAACTCCAGCCAACGCGGCCAGCAACCAGGCCAGATCAGACGTTGGCGCGGTCGATCCGAGCAGTCCAGCGAACAGGGCGGCAATGCCAGCGCGCAGCAGGGTCATCGCATTGGCCGCTCCGAAACGGGTGAGCGGCTGGTGCTGGACCAGGAAGGGACTCAGCGCCAGCAGCAATCCAGTGAAAGCGGTGAGAGACTGGGCAATCATGCTGGCGGGCAGTTGGAAAACCTGAGCAAGGATCCAGGCGCTTCCCGCTAGCAGCAGTAGCGCCGGGATAACGTTCAGCAGGGCGCTGAAGATCAGCCTACGATTCATCAGGTAAAAATATTGTCCAGGGGACGCGGAGATCAAGGAGTCTCTAAATCTTTGGGCTGTATGACTTCCAGTCGGGACAAAATTCGGCCAAGCTCGCTCAAACCGTTGGATAGGCTCTCGTTAAGAATGCGATCCAGCAAAGGCTCGGGCAACTTGACCGCCGCCTGTTGAATCTGATCAACCAATGAGGCCAGACACGCCGCGTATTGCCGCCGCCAATTCGCCGCGTATTGCCGGATCTGACCCGCTGCGCTGATGGAGGATTGCAGATCGATATGCTCGTTGAGACTGGCCCGCAATTCGATGACATCCTGTCCAAACTGATGACTGATGTCCCGTAATTGATCGACCCGTTCTGCAATGGCGCCGGGCACCCGGTGGTGAAGAATATCGCTGGCGCTCATCAGCACAGTGAGCGGCGTCGCCAGTTCATGGATCAAAGCGCGTACCGCTGGGGTAATTGCCATGCGGGTTACTCCCTACTGCCTATATGCACCATAGGGTATGAATTAAGATGAGCATAGCTGAATTTCGACAGGACAGAGCCTTTTGGTTGGTTGCCCCTAATTACGGCGAACTGCGCTATGAACAATTGACGCCGCCTGCACCCGACGAGGTCCAGGTGCGCACCCTCTACACCGGGATCAGTCGGGGCACCGAAAGCCTGGTATTTCGTGGTGAGGTTCCGCCCAGTCAATATCCGGTCATGCGGGCGCCCTTCCAGCAGGGCGTATTTCCCGCACCGGTGAAGTACGGCTATTGCAACGTCGGCGTCATCGAAATTGGACCGCCAGCGCTGCTCGGCCAAACCGTCTTCTGCTTCTACCCGCATCAGGATCGCTACGTTGTTCCGGCAACTGCGGTGACGCCCGTCCCGGCGTCGATTCCCGCCGGCCGGGCTGTGCTGGCCGCAAATATGGAAACCGCGCTCAACGTACTGTGGGACGCCGCGCCGCGACTGGGTGATCGAATCACGGTCATCGGCGCGGGCGTGGTGGGCTGCCTGATCGCTCGATTGGTGGGAAAGTTGCCGGGCAGCCCGGTGCAACTGCTGGATATTGACCCGGGCAAAGCGCGTATCGCAGCATCGCTCGGAGTGCGCTTTGCCTTGCCAGAGTCGGCGGAAGGCGAACAGGATATAATCATTCACGCCAGCGGTGCGCCGGCGGGATTGACGCTGGCGCTGAGTTTGGCCGGCTTCGAGGCGACCGTGATTGAGGCGAGCTGGTTTGGAATGCAGCAGGTCCCCCTGCCGCTCGGAGAGGATTTTCATGTGAAACGGCTGCGCATTCGCAGCTCTCAGGTGGGCCATATCGCCACGGCTCAGCGTGGCCGCTGGAGCTATCAGCGGCGCATGGCCACCGTCATGGAGTTCCTGGATGATCCAATCCTGGATGAGTTGATCAGCGGCGAAAGTCCCTTTGACGCCCTGCCACAGACAATGTCCAAATTAAGTCGCAATCCACCCGGCATGTTGTGCCATCGTATTGCTTACTAAACGCTTCCCAACCCGAGACTCTGCCATGTACACCGTTTGCGTCCGTGACCATTTCATGATCGCCCACAGTTTCCAGGGGGAAGTTTTTGGCCCTGCCCAAAGGATGCATGGCGCGACTTACATCGTCGATGTGGAACTGCGCCGTCCCGATCTCGACCCGGATGGCGTTGTGGTCGATATCGGCAAACTGGGCGAGAACCTGCGTGCGGTGCTGGCCGAATTGAATTACCGCAATCTTAACGAGGCGCGGGAGTTCGTTGGCCGCAATACCACGACCGAATTCCTGGCGCGGGAAATCTTTGACCGCATCGCCGTGCGCATCGAGGAGGGACAACTGGGGCCGCACGCCGCCGGCTTGAGTTCCATGCGCGTTACCCTGCGCGAATCGCACATCGCCTGGGCGTCCTACGAGGGACTACTTTCTTGAAAGCGGCCCATTTCCTGATTCCCGGCGACCCGGACCGCCGCACCGGCGGCACGATTTACGACCGGCGGATCATGGCCGGATTGGCGGCGCAGGGCTGGCCGGTCGAGTGGCATCGTCTCGATGGAACATTTCCTACCCCGACGGCAAAGGCGCTGGCAGAGACTGACGCAGCGTTAGCGGCATTGCCGGATCAGGCATTGGCGATCATCGACGGCCTGGCTTTGGGGGCCATGCCGGAGGTCGCCGCCGCGCATCGAGACCGGTTGCGCCTGATCGGGCTGGTGCATCATCCGCTGGCGCTGGAAACGGGATTGGATGAGCGGCAACGCCAGCAACTGTACGCCAGCGAGCGCGAGGCGTTGCGCCAGGTGCGCCAGGTGATCGTGACCAGCCCGAACACCGCCCGGGCGCTGGTCGATTATGACGTGCCACCAGCGCGTTGCGCGGTCGTCTTGCCCGGCGTGGACCCCGCGCCGCTGGCGGCCGGATCGAACGGCGCTGAACTGGCCTTGCTGTGCGCGGCCAGTCTGACGCCCCGCAAAGGCCATGCCATTCTGTTCCGGGCGCTGGCGCAGATTAAAGATCGCCGTTGGCGATTGCGTTGCGCAGGCGGCGACGCGCATGACCCGGCGACTGCTGCTCACTTGCAGGAATTGGCGAAAGCCCTGGGGTTGATGGAGCGGATCGAGTTTCTCGGGGAACTGGAAACCGCAGCGCTGGACGCCGCGTACCGGCAAGCCGATGCTTTCGTATTGCCGTCTTTCTACGAAGGTTATGGCATGGTGTTGGCCGAGGCGCTGGCGCGGGGTCTGCCGATTGTCAGCACTACCGCCGGCGCGATTCCCGACACCGTACCCGCCGACGCCGGGTTGCTGGTTCCGCCGGGCGATGAGACGGCGTTGGCCGAGGCATTAGCCCGGTTGCTGGACGAGCCGGGGCTGCGGGAACAGTTAGCGACAGGCGCCCGGACGGCGCGGCGGACCTTGCCTGACTGGCCAGCGGTCAGCGCTCAGTTCGCCAAGGTATTGGAGCGGGCGTTGGCGACATGAGCGGCTTTTCGGCGGAATGGCTGGCGCTGCGGGAGCCGGTGGACGCCGCGTCCCGCAATGCGGAATTAACCGCCCGGTTGCTCGACTGGCGACGGACGCTGGATCATTTATCCGTGCTGGATCTCGGCAGCGGAACCGGCGCCAATTTCCGATTTCTGGCGCCGCTGCTCGGTGGAGAACAGCGCTGGCGACTGGTTGATCATGACCCCGCATTGTTAATGCAAAACGAAGCGTTCAATCCATGTCCGGCGGAGCGGCTTTGTCTGGATTTAGTCAGCGACCAGGCGTTACTCGATTTTCGCGGGGTGCAACTGGTGACGGCTTCCGCCCTGATCGACCTCGTTTCAGCGCCGTGGCTGGAACGACTGGCCGGGCGTTGCCGGGAGGTTCAGGCGGCAGTGTTCATCGCCCTCAGCTATGACGGCGCGATAGCCTGGGAACCGGCGCTGCCTGATGATGAAACCGTCCGGAAATGGGTCAACCGGCATCAGCGCACGGACAAGGGTTTCGGCCCGGCGCTGGGGCCGCTGGCCGCACCCGCATTCAAGACGATGCTTGAACAGTCAGGCTACCGGGTGGACCTGCGGCCCAGCCCCTGGGTATTGAGGCCGGAGCAGGCTGTGATGCAGACCGCATTGCTGGAAGGCGGGATCGCCGCAGTTCACGAGATAGCGCCTGATGCCGCCGATAGGCTGGACGCCTGGGCAATGCAGCGACGGAGTTTCCTCGAACAGGGAAATTCCCGGCTGCGCGTCGGACATTGGGATTTGTTCGCTACCGCAACCGGCAATCGAACAGCACATCTTGACCCATCGCATAGCAGCGGCAGGGAGGGCGCAGGACCTCAGATAGGTCGTCAATCGCTGGCAGGGTCACGCCGGGCCGGCCTGAGCCGATAATCAAAGGCGCGACCGTAACTTGCAGCCGGTCCAGCAATCCTGCTTCCAGAAAGGCCGATACCGTCAGGCCGCCGCCTTCGATAAAAATCCCGGACAAACCGCGATTGTGCAACTGCTGCAAGACATCCGCGAGGCGCAGCCGCTGGCCATCGCCAGGGACGCCAATAACTTGGGCGCGGCCCGGCCCCGGTTCATCGGCCAGTTCCGCAGCGCACACCAACCAGGTTGGAGCCGCGCTGTCATGAAACAGGCCATGACTGGCGGCGAGTCGGCGGCGCGGATCGAGAACGACCCGCACCGGATGCGGGCCAACTACCCGCCGGGTGGTCAGTTGCGGATTGTCGCACTCCACGGTATTTGCGCCGACAATGATCGCATCGCACAGGGCGCGCATCCGGTGCAGATGCGTCAAATTTTCCGGGCCGTTAATCGGGCAGGATGCGCCATTGAACGTCGCAATGCGCCCGTCGAGGCTTTGTCCGAGATGCGCCACCGTCAATGGTCGCGGCCGGCCGGCTAGCGCCATTGGTAGGTAGAGGTCGAGCAGTTCCGCAACGGCTTCGGCTATCGGAACCCGGGCCGCCCAGGAACCCTCGTTGGTGACTTCGAGAAGCGGCGCAGGGCCATTGAGACGAAGATCAAAGCAGGCGGGCGGCGGCGTCAGCGTGCGCGCCGCCTGACGCAATTCCAGCAGCAACGCCCAGCCCCGTTCCAGGTTGATAGCAGCCGGATCGGCAATCATGCCGGTTGCAGCCGGGCGTAAATATCGCCGGAACCTCCGGCGGCGGTGAACGTCAGCAAGCGGGCGCACATCGCTTCGGCGTCCAGCCAGACCGCCGACCGTAAACATTGCGCTTCGCCGACAGACCAGTTGAACGCATACGTTCCAAGCGACGCCAGGTGGGCGATGCAAAGCTGTGCGGTATCCAGGCAGGCTGGCAGGTATTCAAAGGACAACGCCGGGATCGGCTGCGACAAGCCTTTCAGCACTTCCAGTTCGTACCCCTCCACGTCGATCTTGCAGAACGCCGGCAATCCATGACGGGCGATCAATTCGTCCAGCGTCGTCACCGTGACCGGAACGCGCTCGCTCCAGCGCACCGCAGCGAATCCGCGCTCTTGCCGCACTGCGGCAATCCATGCCGGCGACAGAGTCGTAACGGTGGGCGTTCGGGGACTGACCAGCAACTCGGCGACGCCCGGCGCGGCGCCAACCGCCTGTTCGATCAAAGTGATCCGGGATTCCCGACCAAACCAGCGGCGCAGCAACGCCATGCAGCCGGGCTGTGGCTCCACCGCAATGATGCAGGCGTCCAACGGCATCCAGGCCCGCAATCGGCTGCCTACATGCGCGCCAATGTCGAAACAAAGGTCGCCGGGGCCGATGAATTGGGCGTAAAACCGGGTGAGGCAGCGGCGGCGCAATGGAATGGCGTGGTACATCAGCACCGAACGCAGCAGCCCCCATTGTTGCGCCAAACCACGTCCAGTCTTCACGAATCAGTCGCCAATCCGCCGCAAATCAATCAACTTCCGATCATCGCCAAACCGCATTTCAAACAACCCGCTCACCCCGTTCAGCGTGACAAAGCGCCGCAACCATTGGGCCGGGAACTGAATCCGCCGCCCATCGCTGGCTCGCACGACGACTTGGCGCGCCACTCCGGCGTAATAGCTGCGTATTTGTTCAGCGGTCAGCGCCAGGCGAAAGCGCACAGTGTCCATCGGCGGCGCGGTTCAAGGTTCCTGAGCCGATGCAGCGGCTTGCGCCTCGCGGCGGCGGCGAAGCAGCAGGCGTGAGACGAGGATGCCGACCTCAAAGAGCATCCACATCGGCACGGCCAGCAAGGTTTGTGAAATGACATCCGGCGGCGTCAACAACATGCCGACGACGAAAGCGCCAACAATGATGTAGGGCCGTTTGGCGGCCATCGCTTCGGGGGAAAGAATGCCCATCAGCGCCAGAATCACCGTCGCCACCGGGACTTCAAACGCCACGCCAAAGGCGAAGAAAATCGTCATCACGAAATCGAGATAGCGGTTGATGTCGGTCATGACCGCCACGCCTTCCGGGGCGGTGGTGGTGATGAAGCTGAAGAAGATCGGCATGATGATGAAATAGGCGAAGGCCATGCCGCAGTAGAACAGGATCGTGCTGGACAGCAACGCGGGGATTGCCAGCCGTTTCTCGCGCTGGTATAGGCCGGGGGCGACGAAGGCCCAGACCTGGTAGAGAATCCACGGCATGGTGACGAACACCGCCAGGATCAGGGTGAATTTGAGCGGGGTCAGGAACGGCGACAGCACGTCAATCGCAATCATGCTGCTGTTAGCCGGCATGTGCCGGGTCAAGGGGCCGGCCAGGGCGCTATAGATCGGATTTGAGAACGGCGACATGGCGACGAAGACCAGCAAAATTCCCCCCACCATGCGCAGCAGACGGGTGCGTAATTCGAGTAGATGGCTGATAAAAGGCTGTTCGCGGTCGACGTCGGACACAGGTTTAATTCGCAGCAGGCGGTGGGGGAGGCGGTGGGGATGACGCCGGTTTTTGCAATGAAACCGGGGTGGGTTCCTGCGCCGGGGCGTTGGCAGTCGGCGGCTTCCAGTCTGGCGGCGGCGGCGCTGAGATGGCGCCGGGTTGCCAACCTGGCGGGGGGCCAGGATCATCGAATTCCGCCTGGATATCCTGCTGAATCGCTTTCACCCGACTCGCCAGATCCTGCTTGATATCATTGATCTCGGTCAAATGGCCCTGCTCACGCAGCGACTGTTTGATTTCTTCCAGATGCAGTTCGCGGTCCACTTCCGCCTTGACGTCGGCCACCATCCGCCGCGCCTTGCCCAACCACAGTCCAGCGGTGCGCGCCAATCCCGGCAGGCGTTCGGGGCCGACCACGATCATTGCTACGACGCCTACTAGCACCATTTCCCAAAAACCGATTTCAAACATGCCGGCGCGTTCCCGGCCTTAAACTTTGTCGCGTTCCTTGGCCAGCGGATCATGCAGTCCCGCTGTAGCGGCGCTGCCGGTCCGTTCCTGGGCAGCCGACTGTTCAAGCTTTTTCGGTTCTTCCTCCGCTGCTGCTTCCGGCTTGCCGCCTTCCTTCATGGCGTCGCGGAAACCGCGAATGGTCAAGCCGAGGTCGGAACCGAGGTTGCGCAGCCGACTGCCGCCAAACAGCACCAGAACGATGACCAGAATGAGCAGAAGCTCCCAAATACTGAAATGCATAATGATTGGCCTTTAAATGACTGGAGAATACGGCGTTTCAGCCAGCAGCGCGGGCGGCTTTTTCGGCCAGACCGGACGTGCCGAAACGGCGTTGCAATTCGTTCAGCACGGCATCCGGGCCGAGACCCTGATAAGCCAGCATGACCAAGGTATGAAACCACAGATCGGCGGTTTCGCGCACCAATGGCTCAGGATCGCCGTTCTTGGCGGCCAGCAGGGTTTCAGCGGCTTCCTCGCCGACCTTTTTGAGAATGGCGTCCAGCCCTTTGGCGTACAGGCGGGCGACGTAGGAACTGTCGGGATCGGCCTGTTTGCGCGCTTCCAGGGTCGCCGCCAGCTCGCGCAGAATCTCGTCGCTCATGAACCGTAAATCTCGCGGGGGTCTTTCAGCACCGGATCGACCGCTGCCCATTGACCGTCGCGCAATTCCTCGAAAAAGCAGCTTTGCCGCCCAGTATGACAGGCAATGCCGCCGATTTGTTCGATCTCCAGCAACAACACGTCGGCGTCGCAATCGAGCCGGATGCGCTTGACCTTCTGGGTATGGCCGGAGCTTTCCCCCTTGTGCCAGAGTTGTTTCCGGGAGCGGGACCAGTACACCGCCTCGCAGCACTCGACCGTGCGTTGTAATGATTCGCGGTTCATCCAGGCCATCATCAGCACCCGGCCACTGCTCGCGTCCTGGGCAATGGCGGGAACCAGCCCGTCCGCTGTCCATTTAATGCGATCTAACCAATTGTCGTTCATAGTCTCACTTCAATTCCCCGCGCCTGCATGTGGCGCTTGGCCTGCTCAATGGTGTATTCAGCAAAGTGGAAAATACTGGCGGCCAGTACGGCGTCGGCCTTGCCCAACAAAACGCCGTCCACCAGATGATCCAGCGTTCCCACGCCGCCAGAAGCGATCACCGGGATGTTGACCGCTTCGCTGATGGCGCGGGTCAGCTCCAGATTGAAACCGCGCTTGGTGCCGTCGCGATCCATGCTGGTCAGCAGGATTTCTCCAGCGCCATAGCCCGCCATGCGCCGCGCCCACGCCACGGCGTCAATGCCGGTCGGCCGGCGGCCGCCGTGGGTGAAAATTTCCCAGCGCGGCGGTTCGCCCTCCGTATGCACGGCCTTGGCGTCAATCGCCACCACAATGCACTGATTGCCAAAACGCTCGGCGGCTTCGCGGACAAATTCCGGGCGGGCGATGGCGGCGGTATTGATGGACACTTTATCGGCCCCGGCGTTGAGCATCCGCCGCACGTCATCCAGGGTGCGGATGCCGCCGCCGACGGTCAGCGGAATAAACACCTCGCTGGCGACTTGCTCAACGACGTGCACCATCGTTTCCCGGTCGTCGGAACTGGCGGTGATGTCCAGAAAGGTGATTTCGTCGGCCCCTTCCTGATCGTAGCGGCGGGCGATTTCCACCGGGTCGCCGGCGTCGCGGATCTCGACGAACCTGACGCCCTTGACTACCCGACCATGGTCCACATCCAGGCAGGGAATGATGCGTTTGGCGAGGCCCATCACGCGCTCCCCGCCGCTTCCGCCAGGCGCTGCGCCTCGGCCAGGTCAATCACGCCATCGTACAGCGCCCGGCCAATGATCGCGCCCATGACGCCCTCATGCTCGACCGCGCACAGCGCCCGCACATCATCCAGGGTGCTGACTCCGCCCGAGGCGATCACCGGGATGCCAATCGCCTGCGCCAACCGCACCGTGGCCTCGACATTGACGCCTTGCATCATGCCATCGCGGCCAATATCGGTGTAGATAATCGCTTCTACACCGTCGCGCTCGAAAGTCTGCGCCAAATCAATGACGTTATGCTTAGACAATTTCGACCAGCCATTGGTGGCGACCCGCCCATCTTTGGCGTCCAGCCCGACGATGATGTGGCCCGGATACTCCAGGCAAAGATCGTTGATGAAATGCGGCTCCTGCACCGCCTTGGTGCCGATGATGACGAACTGAACGCCAACGTTCAGGTAGGTCTCCACCGTCGCCTCATCGCGGATGCCGCCGCCGACCTGGATCGGCAGATTGGGGAACGTCTGTGCAATCTGGCCGATCACCTGAGCGTTGACGGGTTGACCCGCGAATGCTCCATTCAAATCCACCAGATGCAGGCGGCGAGCGCCGGCCTTCACCCAACGCTCGGCCATAGCGACCGGGTCATCCGAAAAGATCGTTGAGTCTTCCATGCGGCCCTGGCGCAACCGCACACACTTACCATCTTTCAAGTCAATCGCGGGTATGAGCAACATAATGGCTTCTTCCAGCAGCGTACCTGTCCAACGGGCAATCGCCCATAACGGGCGGTCTACATTGAGTTGCAAACTCTGAATGCTATGGCCGCCACCCGGCGAAATTGGCGAGCAGCCGCAATCCGGCCTGCGCGCTCTTTTCCGGGTGGAATTGCACGGCGAAAATGTTGTCTCGGGCAATCGCCGAGGCGAAGTCGAAACCGTATCGGGTTCGGCCCGCAACCAGTGTTTCATCGGCGGGTCGCAGGTAATAACTATGAACAAAATAAAAGCGGCTGTCCTGGGCAATACCGGCCCAAAGCGGATGGCCGTGCAACTGATGAACCTGGTTCCAGCCCATGTGCGGCACCTTGAGCCGCTCACCGTTGACGGGATCGTGCAGTTCGCCGAACCATACCACCCGGCCCGGCAACACCTTTAAGCACTCCACCCCGCCATTTTCCTCGCTGAAATCCAGCAGCGCCTGCGGTCCCAGGCACAGCCCCAGAAACGGCTTGCTGCGCGCTGCGTCCTGCGCCACATCCAGCAAATCCCACCGGGCTAACTCGTGCATACAGTCGCGGATCGATCCCTGACCGGGGAACACCACCCGGTCAGCGTGGAGAATGTCATGACGGCTTTGGGTGACGAGCACCCGCGCCTGCGGAGCAACATGTTCAAGCGCCTTGGCGACCGAGCGCAGATTGCCCATGCCGTAGTCGATAATCGCAATGCTGGCCATGCAGAGAACTCACAGGAGTACAGGAAACGGGAGGTCGGTGGTGCGGACTCAGAGACAGCCCTTGGTCGAAGGAACGCCGGTCATGCGCGGATCGGGTTCAACCGCCATGCGCAGAGCGCGGCCAAATGCCTTGAACACGGTCTCGGCGATATGGTGGGCGTTGCGGCCGCGCAGGTTGTCAATGTGCAGGGTGATCAGCGCGTGATTGACGAAGCCCTGAAAGAATTCGCGGAACAAGTCCACATCGAATTCGCCGATCCGGGCGCGGGGAAATTCAACTGCGTATTCCAGGCCAGGCCGACCGGAGCAGTCCAGCGCCACTCTGGACAGCGCTTCGTCCAGTGGCGCATAGGCGTGGCCGTAGCGGCGGATGCCGCGCTTGTCGCCCAGCGCCTGACAAACGGCCTGGCCCAGGGTGATGCCGACATCCTCGACTGTGTGATGGGCGTCGATATGTAGATCGCCCTGCGCGGCGATGTCCAGGTCAATCAGACCGTGGCGGGCGATCTGATCAAGCATGTGATCGAGAAAGGGCAGGCCCGTAGCCAACTGGGCATGACCGGCGCCGTCCAGGTTCAGTCGAACTTGAATCCGGGTTTCCAGAGTGTCGCGCTGGACCGTCGCGATGCGTACTGACATGAAAATTTTACGTTCAGGAAATTGGAGAGGATTGAAGGGAGATTATAGAGGATTGAATTGAATAAGCGAATTCGATTCGGATCACGAAGAACCCTGATTCATCACCGGTCGTAACCAGGGCGGGTCATTGAGCAACGCTTCGGCCGCTTCGGCGTCGACCGGTCGAGAGAAATAGTAACCCTGGACGAAATCACAGCCCAGCGCGGTCAGATACTCCGCCTGTTCCCGGGTTTCCACGCCCTCGGCCACTACGGCTTTGCCCAAGGTTCGCGCCAGCGCCATGATCGAATTGACGATTTTTGTCCTGCTGGAGTCGCGGCCCAGCGTTTGAATAAAGGAGCGGTCGATTTTCAAAACATCGAATGGAAACTGATGCAGGTAACTCAGGGAGGAATAACCGGTGCCGAAATCGTCCATACTCAGCTCGAAACCCTGGTCATGCAGTTGGTGCAGCGTGGCTTGCGCCGCTTCGGCATCGATCATGATCGCGCTCTCGGTAATCTCCAGATTCAGCCATGCCGGATCACAACCGTTCTGGCGCATCAGTTGATCGATTTCTCCCGTCAGGTTGGTCGAGACAAACTGCCGACCCGACAGGTTGACGTTAATCGACGGCGGCGGTGTAAAACGCCCCGCCCAAATGACCGCTTGTCGGCAAGCCTCCTCCAGCACCAAATGGCCAATCGGCACAATCAGCAGGGTTTCCTCAGCGATCGGGATAAAATCATTCGGCGGCACTAAACCCCGTTCGGGATGCCGCCAGCGCACCAACGCCTCGAAACCTTTAATCTGGCCAGTCGCCAGGCGAATGATCGGCTGGTAGTACACCAGGAATTCGCGTCGTTTGACCGCCAGCCGCAAATCGCGCTCCAGTTCCATGGCGTTAATCACCTGGATATACATCTTCGGATCAAAAAATGCGTAGCGGTGATGGGGGTTGTCGCGCTGCTTGGCGGCGTACATGGCGATGTCAGCGTCGCGCAGCAACGCTTCGGGTTCGCTGTAACGATCATCAGCCAGCACGATGCCGATGCTGGCGCTGGTGTAAATGTCGTGATGGTCGATGGTGAACGGGGTCATCAGATGGCGCTCCAGCCGTTCAGCGCAGGAGGCCGCATCCTCAGCGCGGCTTAATTCACCCAGCAAAATCAGGAATTCGTCACCGCCCAGACGGGCGATGCTGTCATCGGGACGCAGGCAGGCGCACAACCGCTGGCCGATAGCAACCAATAGCCGGTCGCCGACGCTGTGTCCCAGGCTATCGTTGATCAGGCTAAACCGGTTCAGATCGAGGAATAATACAGCGAACAGATAACCGGGGTCGCCCTGTCGGCGCTGGATGGCTTGCGCCAGGTATTCAAAAATCAGGGCGCGATTGGGCAGTTCGGTCAGGGTATCGTAAAAAGCGTGATGACGGAGTTGCTCCACGTTCCGGCGGCGCTCGGTGACATCGCGCAGCACGGCCAGCAACAAGGGACGCTCGGCGCTGATGCGGTTGAGGTTGATCTCAGCCCAGAGCGTTTGATTGGTCGCGGTGCGGATCTGGCATTCAAACATCTGCGGCTGTCCGGCCAGAGCGCGCAGCCAGTAGTGTTTCCACGGGGTCGCAGAGTCTGCCAGCCATTCGAGAGGCCGACGGCGGCGCAGTTCTTCCAGGGAACAATTCAGCAAATCCGCTGTGCGGAGGTTGGCGTCCAGTACGACGCCGGCTTTGATGTCCAGTACGACAAAGGCTTCATGGGCGCTTTCAAACAGGGTGTGATAATTGGTTTCCGCGATGCGCAACGCCTGAGTCGCCTGCTGCTGTTCCAACAAGCTGAAGTAAACCTTGAGCGCCGCCACGGCAACGGCCTGACCCGTTTTTCCGAAGAGCAGATCGTTATCAAATTTGCCCAACTGGCGATTGCCCAACAGTAAAAACTGGCCGGTTACCGGCGCGGCGATCCACAGCCAGGCGGGCAACCCCTCAGCGTACAGCGCGGTCTGGGTAACGACGGGCAGCGTTTCGGGGTTCAGGCTGGTCGCCGGAGTCAGCGGAAATTCATTGATCGGCAAGGTAAAGTCTGCGCGTAGGCCCAGACTATGCTCGACCTGGCACAGATGGGTCTCGCTCTGCCAACGCAGCAGCGCGGCGCAATCCAACCGCAGTGATTCCACCAGCAGCGCAATCAGGGTTTCCCCAAGCGATTCGGTGGGCGCGACCTGATGGACGCACTCATAAAGCCGTTGAATGATCAGGGCGATGGTGCGATGACGGCAGGCTTCCCGGCGAGTCTGGGCCAATTCCTGTTGCAGACGCAGCAGCCGGCTGCCGATTTCATCGTACTGTTGGCGGTAGTAATCGATGGCCTTTTGCAAGTCTTGTGGAGCTAACATGGCGTTACCTCAGACTGCCGATCGGGTGAACAACGCCAGCACTCCAGTCCAGTCCAGCGGCCGCGCCCGACCCTGCAGGGGGGCGATTTCGACGCCGGAATAGAATCCCAGCAATGGACAGAGAGCGCCGACCTGTTCCCGAACCGGCGTGGCTTCGTCCTCCTCGACCCCGTTGAGCGTCATGGAGCGGCCAGCGCAGTCAATATACAAACCAAAGAGCGGTTGAGCCGCAAGCGTATCGAGCAGCGTTTGCGTCTGGCCGCGGGCGGATTCGATCATGCGCTGGGGGTCAATAACCATCAACTGGATGCGAGCGCCGACATGAAAGTCGTCCTCGAATAGA
>Ga0209573_1001426_pt1 | contig 37155 bp, 32 predicted proteins | sample TNRBio252014_DNA_FD_185870 | JGI IMG/M metagenome (GOLD analysis project Ga0209573, IMG submission 185870) | Wastewater treatment Type I Accumulibacter community from EBPR Bioreactor in Madison, WI, USA - TNR Reactor_6/25/2014_ DNA (SPAdes)... | ecosystem: Engineered > Bioreactor > EBPR >...
ACTTTGAGCAAAAGGCACCAAAGTTATCCTGGAATCAAAGGTTTTAACCCTTGGTATAAATCATAAGCTAATAGACTTAAGACTAAAAGACTATAGAGCTAAACAATTACGATATTTTTAATCCTATGGCCAACAGCATGAATGTGGGAAAGATCATGCATACGATAGAGGAAAATGAACAGTAAGCCTGGTTTGAACTTAAGATGTTGGATTTGAAACAATTTTGAGCGAAAGGCACTAAAAATTACCGTATGAATTGAAGTTTTGACAGCGTGCTTACATGATAGATTAACAGATTTAAGACTCAAGTCTAACAAGCTAATCAAATACAATTTTTTTTAATTTTCTGATTTTGAGTGAATGGTATTGACAAAGGCAAGGATGGATATTAAAAAAATAGAGGCAAACCTCCTATATTTTTTGGTATAATTGAATACAACTTCTAAGTAAATAAACAGCGTGGTGTAGATAGAGAATTTGTGGAGCTGTAAACAAAAAAGAGCATCCAAAAGCTTCGATGAAAACATTGAAAAAAACAAGCACAACAGAATTGCAGGCTTTTGCGTTGTATCAAAAGACGTATTTTCCATGTTTTTTTTGGTAATTGCGGATTTAATTCTACTTTTGACAGACTTATTTCACAGGTTTTAACAATCAATAAATATGAATATAAGGACTATTTTAGTGGTCATAGCGGTGTTCTGTTTCCTGGGGATCATGAAGAGTCAGGATCCATTCCATTACACGTATTTTGATATGACCAAAGTCGCGATGAATCCCGCTTTTGCAGGAAGTTTTGAAGGAACTGCCAGGGTAGGTTTGCTTTATCGGGAGCAGGATTATGGATTTGCATTTGGTCAGTTTCGCAACCCGACTTTTTATATTGATGTTCCGGTGATCCGTGGATTTCGTCAACAGGACTGGATAGGCGTCGGTATGAGCTATATTTACGATGAACAGTTGTATGAAGAAGGTAAAGTGGTTACGATCAAAGGTTTCGGAGGCATTTCTTATCACCTTGCCTTTGATAAAAAAGCGAAAAATGTACTTTCGATAGGACTTGCTTCAGGTACAAGTTCATCTTATGTGACCGATCCGACCATTACAACTTATTCAGAACTCGGTACCGATCCGAATCCCGATCCGATTGAGAATTCCATTAAAGTCAAAAATCCGGCAGGCGGATCAAGTGGCGGTGGCGGTGGTTTGGGTAGTGCTCAATTGACTGCAGGATTGCATTTCAGATCATACATTGGGAAAGAAACCGAGTTGAACACTGGTGTCTCAGTCGCCAATCTGACAACATTCAGAGGTGGCCGGGTAGATGAATCCATTGCTACGGGCAGTTACAGCACTGCGCCGATGCGTTTTCTGGTATACGGATACTACAAAACGCCCGTTGCGGATAAAATTAAAATCGAACCACGTTTATTTTTTCAATACAGACAACCATCCTGGGATTTGCAGGTCCAGACGCTTGCCTATTTTCTGCTGAATGAAGAAAAGGGCATTACTTTGTCTGGTGGTCTGGGTTATTCTGCAGTCAACGGCCTTCAGTTCCTGCTGGGCGCAGATATCAAGGATTTCAGGATCGGGTATAGTTTTGACCTCAACCTATCCGACAAAACACAGGTGAGCGGTGCAGCCGGAGCCTTTGAACTGGGTGTTGCTTACATCCTCAAGTTGTACAAAAAACCAAAACCTGATCCGGTATTGGTTTGTCCGAGATTCTGATTTACTTATTGATCATTTTTAGCAATCAATGACTTTGAAGATGAAAAATTTAATTCCGATAGCATTACTCCTGACCCTTTCCATCAGCCTGAATGCGCAACCACTAAGGTCGATCACGTACCAAATGATGGTCGATAAAGCAGAAGAACTCATGGGGAAAGCGGATTATAAAAATGCACTGGAGTTTTATCAGCAAGCCTACGAAGAAAAAAAAGAACCTGAAATGGCGCTGAAAGTTGCGGATGTTCACTACCTTTTAAAAGATTACAACAAAGCCGCCAGACAATATCGCAGTGTGCTGAGAAGGGATAAAAAGGATGTTTACCTCGAATACCGGCTGTTTTATGCCAAATGTCTCAAGCGCACTGACCAATTGCAGGATGCTTACAACGAATTCATCGAATACGCAAAAAAAACGACCGATCCTGATGGCAGACAGGAAGCCATGCTGGAGATCAAAGGACTTGAAATGTTCAACGATCTGGCCGAAAACACGGATATTAAATTTGTTCCGCTACCTAAAGAAATCAACAAAGCATTCAGCCTGTACGGAGCCCGGTTGCATCCGGATGGTAACCTGTATTTCGGATCTTTTGATACGGACAAGGAGATCGTGCTGGATGGAGAAACTGAAAAAGGAGATGCCAAAATTTATGTTTCTACCAGAGATGATAAAGGTAAATTTTCCACATTGACAGCATTGGGGGAAAACATCAATCGCGTTGGCTATTCTTCTTTGCATCCGGCATTCTCAGAGGATGGAAACAGGATGTATTTTACAAGGCTGATCATGAATAATAACAGCATTGAGGAAGCTAAGATCTATGTTTCTGTGAAAACGGGATCAGAATGGGGCGCCGCCAAAATTCTTCCGAATGTCAATGCTGAGGGTATAATCTGCCGTCAACCTGCCGTAGGTGAATTATATGGAAGGGAAGTGCTGTTTTTTATCGCTGATATGCCTGGTGGTTATGGAGGTGAAGATATTTATTATGCCACCATTGACGGAGACAGCTATGGCAAGCCGATCAATCTGGGTGAAGTGATCAACACCAAAGACGACGAATTCAGTCCATTTTATTTTGAAGGAACGTTGTACTATAGTACCAATGGCCTTCCGGGTTTGGGCGGATTCGATGTTTACAGCGCTGATTGGAATGGTAATTATTGGGAGCAACCGACCAACCTGGGTAAAGGCTATAACTCGCTCACGGATGACCTGTTTTATAGCCTTGACAAAAGCGGTGAAGCAGGATTTATCTTTTCCAACAGGCCGTACGAGGGTAAGAAAAAAGTTGTGAGCGAAACCTGCTGCGACCATATTTTTGAATTTGGTTACAGGGATCTGAACATTGATCTACTGGTTAAAGTGCTCGGGCCGAAAGGAACATTGCTGGATGCAAAAGTTGAACTGGTCGACCTGTCAGATGTCAATCCTGAACCCGCAGTTACCAAAACCAATTTCAATGGCAATACTTTTACTTTTCCGCTTGATAAAAACAGACCATACAAAGCGATCATCAGCAAAACAGGATTCGATACACAAACGATTGAGTTCACTACTGCTGGTATCATCGATGATTATACGGTAGAAAAAATGGTGACGTTGGTTACAGCTGTTCCTGAAATGCAAACGGTAAAGATCAATGAACCTATCCGCCTCAATAATATCTATTACGATTACAACGATTTCAAAATACTTCCTGATGCAGAAAAGGATCTGGAAGTACTTCTGGGTTTGATGGAGAAATACAGCGATATGGTCATCGAATTGTCATCGCACACAGATGCAAGAGGTACAGACAGTTATAACCTGTCTCTCTCCCAAAAAAGAGCGAATTCCGCCAAGGAATGGCTGGTCCAGAACGGTGTGAAAGCTCCAAGGATCAAAGCTGTCGGATATGGTGAAACGGTTATTCTTAACAAGTGTGTCAACGGTGTTGAATGTACCGATGAAGATCACAGGTTCAACAGACGGACTGAGTTCAAGATCATTTCAGGACCAACTACGATCGAGATCGAAAAACAGGTGATCAAAGGTAATGGCAAATAAATTGCTGTAAACCACAAATTTTCAAAATACCCAATGATCTGTTGTACAGGTTATTGGGTATTTTTTTTAGATGAATTTTTGATAGTATTGAAGTGCTTTTTTTCGTCTGATGGGTACATATCTTTTTACAGATATATTTCATTGATTTTCACAAATAATTAAAAAACCTGGTTTCATTTATAAGTTTTCAATAGACTATCTGAGTCAATGATTCAGAAGAATCCGCGTGATTCATTCTGCAACTCATTTTAATTAGGGTAAAATGCCGGTCAATTCTGCTAATTGGCAATGGCTAAATGCTTGATTTTACCAAAATAATATTATTTTTGGAACCTGTATTAAATCCTCCTCAGGGAGCATGATTTTATATTGAATAAAACATATTAATAACTAAAACTAAACATTATGTCGGATCATCAACCCAGCACAAAAAGTTTACCTGAAAATGCTTATCGGGAATTAAAGCCAGGTGAACAGTATCAGCCAGTAATGCCTTCAAATCAAGTGTTTCCAGAGGTTACTACCTGGTCACTGGTCATGGGACTGTTAATGGCAGTTGTTTTTTCTGCTGCTGCAGCCTATTCAGGATTAAAGATTGGTCAGGTATTCGAAGCAGCCATTCCTATTTCCATCATCGCTGTAGGAGCCTCGGCTGCTGCCCGCAAAAAGAATGCACTTGGACAAAATGTGATCATTCAATCTATCGGAGCCAGTTCAGGTGTGATTGTAGCCGGAGCGGTTTTCACCATTCCTGGTCTCTACATACTTCAACACAAATATCCTGACATCCAGGTTGATTTCTTCCAGATTTTCTTCGCCTCATTACTGGGAGGTTTTCTGGGTATTTTATTCCTGATCCCATTCAGAAAATATTTTGTTAAGGATATGCATGGTAAATTGCCATTTCCTGAAGCAACTGCCACCACAGAGATCCTTATGACGGGTGAAAAAGGTGGTTCACAGGCAAAACTGCTGGTCTTGAGCGGTTTGATCGGCGGATTATTTGATTTTGCATTTGCTTCTTTGAAGTTGTTCAGTGAAGAGATCTCCACCCGGGTGATCCCGGTTGGTGAAATGCTTGCAGATAAGTTCAAAATGGTTTTCAAATTCAACTTCAGCGCCCTGATCTTCAGTTTTGGATTTCTTGTTGGCCTGAGGTTCTCACTCATTATCCTGGCTGGTTCATTGCTTTCATGGTTTGTGCTCATTCCATTGGTCAATGAAATCGGTGCCATCATCGGTACAAACGGTGGAGTAAATCCTTTTGAAGCACTTTCTGCTGAAGATATTTTCAAGGCTTATGTCAGACCGATCGGAATCGGTGCCATTGCCATGGCAGGTATCATCGGCATCATTAAGTCTTCAGGAGTCATCGTCAGCGCTTTCAAACTCGCTGCTGGTGTTGGATCCAAAGCACAAGCCGGTGCAGCCGTGGAAAGAACAGACAAAGACTTGAAAATGTCCTTCGTTATGTTGTTGTTGTTCCTTACACTGATTGCCGTATTTATTTTCCTGATATTGGGCGTTAAAATCACCCTGATCCAGGCCATTGCTGCCTTACTGACTATTTTGATCATTTCATTCCTGTTCACCACAGTAGCCGCCAATGCCATCGCCATCGTCGGTACCAATCCTGTATCAGGAATGACCCTGATGACCCTGATTTTGGCTTCAGTGATCCTGGTTTCTGTCGGTCTTAAAGGTTGGCAGGGAATGGTCAGTGCACTGGTGATCGGAGGAATAGTCTGTACTGCATTGTCTATGGCAGGTGGTTTTATCACTGACCTGAAAGTAGGTTACTGGCTGGGCACAACACCGGTGAAACAACAAACCTTCAAATTTTTAGGAACACTGGTTTCTGCTGCCACAGTAGGCGGAGTCATTTTTATACTTAATCAAGCTTATGGCTTTGTTGAAACTACTGAGCATACACAACCGATGATCGCCCCACAAGCCAATGCAATGGCTGCCATCATTGAACCTTTGATGTCTGGTCAGGGCGCGCCCTGGGTATTGTTGACCATAGGTGCTTTTATTTCGTTGATACTCAATTGGCTCAAAATTTCTCCTCTGGCATTTGCATTGGGAATGTTCATTCCTTTGCAGTTGAATACACCTTTGATCGTTGGAGGTCTGTTGAATCATTGGTTCAGTAAGAGTACCAAAAACGATAAACTCAATACAGCAAGGGTCAACAGAGGTATTCTGATCAGTTCAGGTTTCATCGCCGGAGCTGCTATTTTTGGTGTACTTGGCGCCTTCCTGTTGTTCTTCAATATCAATCTGGATCTCGGTATCTGGGGAGCTGAAGCAAAAGGAGCACAAATTGTAGCGCTTATTGCTTTCCTCGGACTGCTTGGGTACTTTATTTGGGAATCTTTCAGGGCGAAGGAAAATGATTAATGGTCAATTATCAATTATCAATGATTAATGGTTAATGATTAATGGTTAATGATTAATGGTTAATGATCAATGATTAATGGTTAATGGTTAATGATTAATGGTTAATGATTAATGGTTAATGGTTAATGATTAATGGTTAATGATCAATTATCAATGATTAATGGTTAATGATGGATGTTGCGCTTTTGAAGTTGGATAATTGGATCATGTCGAAGTGCAAATTATTAACTGAAAGTTTTTCTCAATTATTTAGTATAAAAAAAATATTTAAGCACATAAAATGAACCCGAACAGGAAAAAATAAGCTTTTGTTTTAATAAATAGTAAGTTTATTTTTTCCATCCGGGTTTGTTTTTACTTTATTAAGAAATCAAAAAGCAAACAAATGAAATGTCCGCCATCAAATAATGATTAGAATTCAAAACAATAATTATTTGAATGCGGTAAATTCCATTTGACCATATTAAGAAATCAAAAAGCAAACAAATGAAAGAAAAAGTATTGGAACGTTTTTTACGTTATATTGCTGTTGACACAAAATCTGACGACAGTTCCGAAACGACGCCAAGTACCGAAAAGCAATTCAATCTGGCCAACATGTTGAAAAAGGAACTGGAAGATCTTGGTTTAGTTGACATTTCACTGGATGAAAAGTGTTATCTGATGGCTACATTACCTGCCAATACAGATAAACCTATTCCCACGATCGGCTTCATCGCACACATGGATACAGCACCTGATATGTCAGGAGAAAATGTCAATCCACAGTTTTGGCCGGATTATCAGGGACAGGATTTGGTGATCAATGCCGAAAAAAACCTGGTGTTGTCAACTGCAGAGTTTCCCGAATTGAAAATGTATTTTGGGAATACCATTATTACAACCGATGGAAATACCCTTTTGGGCGCAGATGATAAAGCCGGAGTAGCTGAGATCATGACAGCCATTGAATACCTGATCGAACATCCGGAGATCAAGCACGGTACGATCAAAGTTGGCTTTACACCTGACGAAGAGATCGGAAGAGGCGTAGATCATTTTGATGTGGCCAAATTTGGAGCAAAATATGCATACACATTGGATGGTGGTATGGTAGGTGAACTCGAATACGAAAACTTCAATGCAGCAGGCGCCAAAGTGCATATCCAGGGAAGAAATATCCATCCTGGTTATGCCAAAGGTAAAATGCTCAATTCCATACTCATCGGCATGGAATTCAATGCTTTGCTGCCGGTTTTTGACAGACCTGAATTCACTGAAAACTATGAAGGATTCTACCATTTGATCAAAATGGAAGGCAGTGTGGAAAAAGCCATGCTCCAATATATCATCAGGGATCACGACCGTGAAAAATTTGAGCAAAAGAAAAAACTGATCACTGAAGCCGTTGAGTTCATGAAAAAACGCTATGGTGAGGATGCTTTCAGACTGGAGCTGAACGATCAGTATTTCAATATGAGGGAAATGGTCGAACCTGTTTTCCACATTGTTGAATTGGCTAAAAAAGCGATGGAAGATCTGGGTATTGAACCTCATATCGTTCCTATCAGAGGAGGAACCGATGGTTCCAGACTCTCCTATATGGGATTACCATGCCCGAATATTTTTGCGGGAGGACACAATTTCCACGGAAAATTCGAATATGTACCGATAGAATCTATGGAAAAAGCTGCCAAAGTGATCGTCAGGATCGTGGAATTGTATGAGCAGGCTGATGTACCAGCATAAAATTGAATTGACTAGCAACAGAAGTTGATTTTTTACTAAAATTTAAAAGAAAGATTTCTTGTTGGCATCAAATAAAAAGGAGCCATGAATTTTCATGGCTCCTTTTGTTTATTCAATCCGTTTGAATTAATGTATCCGGGAATTTTTATTAAAAGATATTTAGTGCGGTCAATTACATTCTTTTGGCTAAAATTTTAATTGAAATAAAAAAGATTGATGGTTAAAATCTTGGAAAAATATTGATTTTTAAGCCAATATTCAAAAATTTCCTTTGGCTTTGAAAGCTATTGAATTATGTCAAAATTTGTCTTTTACCAGTAAAGCACAATATTCCAAACAAAATATGGAATCTTATGATTTTTTAGTAATTTTGGAAAATACAATTCAACTGAAAATCTAATTCACATTATTAAGAAAGCATTTAAATAAAGATTAAGTTTCAAAATATCACATTTAATGTATTTGTCTGCACTCACTTTCTTATATTTGCCCCGAATTAGTTAAAATTATATTAAATATGTCAACTCAACCTTCATACACAGGGTCACAAAAGGTGAACTATCTGAGAAAAGGTCATGATATCAGACTACAGGGAGCAGCTGCAAAACATATTATCCCTGCGGAAGGTGTCAGCACTTTTGCAGTTCAACCCTTTAATTTCAGGGGAATAGTACCCATCCCTAAATTGAATGTCAATCCTGGCGATAAAGTGCTTGCCGGTGATGTTTTACTTATTGATAAAAAAAGGCCGGAACTGAAATTTGTTGCGCCCGTAAGTGGTGAAATTGAAAGCATCAATCGTGGTGAGAAAAGAGCCATCAAGGAAATTGTCATCAAAAATGATGGCAGTATGGAGTATAAATCTTTCAATCCGCCTGATCTGAAAACCTGTGAAAGAGCTGAGTTGGTTTCATTTTTACAGGATGCAGGTGCCTGGCCTCTGATCAGACAAAGGCCTTTCAATATGGTTCCTGACACAGAAAGCATTCCCAAAAATATTTTTATTTCAACCTTTGATACAGCACCTTTGGCTCCGGATTTGAGTTTTGTCATGAATGAATCCGGCGAGTCTTTCCAGGCTGGTCTTGAAGTGTTGAGAAAGCTCACTAATGGAAAGATCCATCTTGGTTTGGACGCCAACAGGAAGAATGCACCTTCATCTGTTTTCAGAAGCGCTCAAAATGTTGAAAAGCATTGGTTTAAGGGTAAACATCCGGCAGGCAATGTCGGTGTTCAAATTCATCATATTGACCCGATCAATCCGGGAGATATAGTATGGACTTTGAATGTACAGAATGTCGCATTGATTGGTGATCTGTTTTTGAAGAAAATTTTCAATGCAAAAAGGATTGTTGCGTTAACAGGTTCTGAGGTAGGTGGTGCCAAATATGTCGAAACCTATATGGGAGCCAATATTTGTCAAATGATCCGGGCTATGGTGGAGACCGAGAATATCAGGATCATTTCCGGAGATGTATTGTCAGGGGAACAAAAGTTCAAGTGTGAATTTATGAATGCATTTGATGACCAGATCACGGTGATTCCTGAAGGAAATCAATATGAATTATTTGGCTGGTTGACGCCTGGTGTTGCCCGTCCTAGTATTTCCAGGACATTTCTTAATTTCATTTTCAAAAACAGAGAGTTTAAAGTGACCACCAATTCCAGAGGTGAAAAGCGTGCATTTGTGGTTACAGGAGATTATGAATCTGTTTTACCGATGAATATTTATCCTCAGCATCTGATGAAAGCGATTTTGGCTAAGGATTTCGAGAAGATGGAAGGTCTGGGAATTTATGAAATGGAAGATGAAGATATAGCCATATGCGAATTTGCCTGTTTGTCAAAGCAGCACCTGCAACAAATTCTCAGGCAAGGCCAGGAGTTGTTGATCGCACAGGCATAATTATTATTAAGTATATAGAATTAATAAACCCATGGGATTAATACGTTTTTTCAAAAAAATCGAACCAGACAAAGCCAAGCATCCGTTTATGCATACGCTGTATGACGGATTCTTTTCCTTTGTATTCGTACCAAATCACACTACCAGCAATGGGGTGCACATCCGTGACGGCATGGATCTGAAGCGGTTGATGACATTTGTTGTCATTGCGCTGATCCCGGCTTACCTTTTTGGTATGTACAATATCGGGCATCAGCATTTTCAGGCAATGGAACTATATCCCGGATTCTGGGAAGCTGCAAATCTGAAATTCTTTTATGGACTTATAAAGATCTTACCTATTTTCATTGTTGGAAATGTTGTCGGTCTTGGCCTTGAATTTTATTATGCCTATAAAAGAGGACACAATATTGAAGAAGGATTCCTGGTCACCGGTGCCTTGATCCCGCTGATCATGCCTCCTGATATTCCTTTATGGATCCTTGCAATGGCAGTAGTTTTTGCTGTGATCATTGGTAAGGAAGCTTTTGGAGGGACAGGTATGAATATCTGGAACATCGCCTTGCTAACCAGGATGTTTGTGTTTTTTGCTTATCCGACATCCATCGCGGGGGATACCGTTTGGGTCTCAGGTTTTGTAACACTTAAAGCAGGCGCAGCTGTAGATTACAGTTGGTGGCATACCGGACTGATGAATACTATATTTGACTGGTTTGGTTGGCTTAAATATGAAACATCAGGGGTGATTGCAGATGGTTTTTCAGGTGCAACACCGCTGAGTATTGCTGTTGAAAGTGGCTGGGATGCAGTGGTAGCAAGATATCCCAACGGAACATCCGACTTGTTTTTTGGTACGATTCCAGGTTCAATAGGTGAAACATCCAAACCCCTTATCATTCTGGGTGGATTGTTCCTTATTCTTACGAGGGTAGCCAGTTGGAGAATCATGTTGGGAGCCATTTTGGGAACAGCCATCACAGGCATCATTATGAATCTTTGGGGAGCTACTCCCATGATGGAAATACCGTGGTATTATCATTTTACATTGGGAAGTGCTTTATTTGCTATTGTATTTATGGCTACCGACCCTGTAACTGCAGCATCTACTCCTAAAGGTAAATGGATATATGGAGCCTTGATCGGCTTTGTTGCCATTGTGGTCAGAGTATTGAATCCTGCATACCCGGAAGGATGGATGCTTGCTATCATATTCATGAATACTTTTGCACCGCTGATTGACCATTATATTATTCAAAATCATATAAATAAAAGATTAAAACGTGCGTAGTTCAAATTTTATCATCGTCTTTATCACCTTGTTGACATCTTTTGTGGCATTAGTGCTCTCACTCCTTTTTACAGGTTTGAAAGACATCCACGATGAGAACCAGGCGATATTCCAGAAGAAATTCGTACTCCTTTCCATTCAGGAAAAACTTGGAGAAAGCGCAGTGATGGAGATGTCCAATCAGGATGTAGCCAAATTGTTCAATGACAATATTGAACAGGTAGTGGTTAATTCGAAGGGAGAAATACTCGATAAAGCTGCAGTTGAATCCAAAGGTTATCCGGGAGGAATGGCTGAAAACATCAACCTTTCAAAGGAAAAGAAAAAATCAGAAGCTGAAAGATTGCTACCTGTTTATATCTATAAGGGAGAAAAAGATCATCCGATCTATATACTCAGCCTGAAAGGAAATGGGTTGTGGGATGAAGTAAGCGGCAATGTGGCATTGGATTCAGATCTGAATACGGTGGTTGGTGTTTCATTCGACCACGTCTCTGAAACTCCGGGAATGGGAGCAGAAATCAAGGATAATCCTAATTTCAGACTAAAATTTGCAGGAAAGAAGATATTTGATGAATCCGGAAATTACCGTTCCATTTCTCTGATGAAAGGAGGTGCAACAGATCCAGTTCATGAGGTGGATGGGATCACAGCTGCTACCTTAACCGGTGCCGGGGTAACAAGAATGTTGCAAAATGGCATTAAAAGCTATGAAGCATATATTAAATCAATACAGCAATAAATTTACGGAACTATGACAGAAAATAAAGTAAATAAACTTTCATTTTTAGCTTTTGGCAAAAAAGAAAGAAGACTGATCACAGAGCCGATCAACGATAATAACCCAATTACCGTTCAAATTCTTGGAGTATGTTCAGCATTGGCTGTAACTTCCATGATGTGGCCATCCATCGTTATGAGTGTTGCAGTATTATTTGTGGTAGCTTTTTCAAATTTTTTCACTTCACTGCTCAGGAAATACATACCTTCACAGGTCAGGATGATCGTTCAGTTGGTCATCATTGCATTCCTTGTTACAGTTGTCGAACTATTCCTTAAAGCATATAGCTTTCCTGTTTGGAAGCAACTATCTGTATTTATCGGTCTGATCATCACCAACTGTATCGTGATGGGCCGTTTGGAAGCCTATGCAATGGCAAATACGCCATGGAAATCATTTTTGGATGGTATTGGTAACTCATTGGGGTATGGTGTCATTCTGGTGGTTATTTCATTTTTCAGGGAAATTCTGGGTAAAGGAACACTTATGGCCGGAAGTCCCCTGGAAGTTAAACTGATTGGAAAAAGTTCTGAATTCCTCATCAATACAGCTGATACTTCCTGGTTGAGTTGGTATAGTAATAATAACCTGATGGTATTACCTGTAGCTGCAATGTTCATTTTGGCTATCATTATTTGGATACAGCGGTCAGTGAATCGCAAATTAATTAACATCTCATAATTGTACGAATATGTTAGATTTTATCAATACGTTTATTAAAGCCGCATTTATAGAGAATCTGGTATTGTCCTATTTTCTTGGAATGTGTTCTTTCCTGGCAGTTTCCAAATCAGTTAAGACAGCTACAGGCCTCGGACTTGCAGTTATTTTTGTACAGGGCATTACCATTCCTGTCAACTGGCTCATCAGCGAATATTTATTGGTTGAAACAGGAGTATTTGGAATTGATTTGACCTTTTTAAGGTTTATTTTATTCATCGCTGTGATCGCATCTATGGTGCAATTGGTTGAAATGGTCGTTGAAAAAGTTTCACCGGCATTATACAACTCTCTTGGAATCTTCCTTCCCCTGATCACAGTGAATTGTGCTATTTTGGGTGGATCTTTATTCATGATCTCAAGGGAATATAATTTTTCACAGTCAGTCGCATTCGGACTCGGTGGAGGTATGGGTTGGGCGCTGGCCATCATTGCCATCGCAGCCATCAGAGAAAAACTTAGATATTCAAATATTCCTGCTCCATTGCAAGGACTGGGAATTGCTTTTATCATTACCGGTTTAATGGGGATGGCTTTCATGAGCCTTATGGGAATTGATCCGGCTGCCTTTTTCACAAAGTAAATTCATCATTTAAATCTGAACTGATCTTTTAAAAGTTTTTTGACAAGAAATCAAACAAGTACTTTATATCAGTTTGGAAAATAAATAAAAAAAGCACACATGAATCTTGTAATTGAATATACCTTGATCTTGTCCTCAGTAGCAGTTTTTGTGCTTACTATCATGGCGCTGTCATTTATGTTGATTTTTGCCAGGAAGAAACTGTTGCCCACTGGGGATGTTAAATTAATTGTCAATGGAGATGCAGAAAATCCTTTGGTTGCCCAACCAGGCAGCTCGTTGCTCACCTCTCTGGCTTCATTGAACGTTTTCCTTCCTTCAGCATGCGGAGGTGGAGGAACTTGTGCTATGTGCAGATGCAAAATCGATTCCGGAGGCGGTGACGTACTTCCTACAGAATTGAACCACCTCTCCCGTGGTGAAGTTGCCGATCACGTTCGACTTGCCTGTCAGGTAAAGGTCAGGGGCGATATGGAAATCCGTGTACCGGAAGAGGTTTTCGGAGTCAAAAAAATGGAATGTGAAGTTGTTTCCAATTATAATGTTGCCACCTTCATTAAAGAATTCGTGGTAAAACTTCCTGATGGTGAACATCTGGATTATAAAGCTGGTGGCTACATACAGATCGATGTGCCAAAATGCACAGTCGAATATAAAGATATTGACATCACAGCTCACCCGAGAATGGGCAAAATACCTGATGAATTCCAATCCGAATGGGACAACTGGAAAATGTGGGGACTAAAAATGAAAAATGAAGAACCAATTTTCAGGGCCTATTCTATGGCCTCACACCCGGCTGAAGGAGATATCGTGATGCTTAATATTCGTGTTGCTGCTCCACCATGGGATAAAGAAAAAAATAAGTGGGCCGATATCAATCCGGGTATCTGCAGTTCTTTCATTTTCAGTAGAAAACCAGGTGATAAAGTTACCATTTCCGGACCTTATGGTGAATTCTTCATCCAGGAAAAATCTCAAAAAGAAATGGTTTATATCGGTGGTGGTGCAGGTATGGCTCCACTGAGATCACATATTTTCCACATGTTCCATACGGAAAAAATGAGACATCGGAAAGTATCTTACTGGTACGGAGGAAGAACCAAAAGAGAACTGTTCTACATGGAAGATTTCAAAAAAATTGAGAACGAATTCGACAACTTTAAATTCTTCGTTGCACTGGATAACCCGCTTCCAGAGGATAACTGGACCATCAAAAAAGATGTCAACGATAGAGAAGGTGATGGATTTAAAGGTTTTATTATGCCCGTATTATACGAACAATACCTTAAAAATCATCCCGAACCGGAAGAGATTGAATATTATTATTGCGGACCTCCTGCAATGGCAGATTCGATTCAGAAAACACTCAGTCAACTAGGTGTTCCAAGAGAGAATATTTTCTTTGATGACTTCGGATAAAATAAAAAAAACCTTCCTTTCCGGAAGGTTTTTTTTTGCCCGTTTCCTGAGATTCATCCATTAGTTATAATAAAATTTGGTAGATGTTTTGGTGGTTAGCTAAGTTTGTTAGGACCTGTCAGGCATTTGGAATTGAACTAATACATTGAGCGATAGACACCAAATTTCTCCTTGAATTAGAGGATTTTACACTTGGTATAAATCACTAGCTAATAGACTAAAGACTAATAGACTATTGAGCAAAACAAATACCAAATCTGAATGAATTGTTAATTTCCAGTTCCTTTAGCACCATTAAAAAACAAATCTGACAAAGACTTGTTATCATTTTTATTCTTTTCAGATTTTTTGTAATAAGTTGGATCTATTCTGATTATAAAACTCAATCGGATTTTTCCCTGTTATTTTAATCATTTAGGAAGCGAATATTGTAATTATTAAAAATTAAATTTAAACACATGAAAAGTTTCAAATCTTTGTTTTTATTCGGACTGATCTTCATTTCTGTTTTTGCTCAGGCGCAATTTTCACAAAAACCATTGCCTTACAGTAAAGAATCACTCGAACCTTATATCGATGCGGCAACGATGGATATCCATTACAACAAGCACCACGCTGCTTATGTGACCAATCTGAATAAAGCATTGGAAGGTAAAACCGATGCTCCAAAAACGATCGAAGAACTGCTGGCAAATGTATCTAAATGCAGCCCTGCGGTCAGGAATAACGGAGGCGGACATTTTAATCACGAATTGTTTTGGTCAATTTTATCTGCTGAAAAATCTGTTCCTTCATCAAAACTTGAAAAAGCGATCAATGACGCTTTCGGCGATTTCAATGCAATGAAAGAAGCTGTGAATAAAGCCGGACTGACACAATTTGGTAGTGGCTGGTCATGGTTATATGTCAACAGCGATGGAAAACTTGCAGTTTGTTCCACACCGAATCAGGACAATCCTCTGATGGATGTTTGCCAATGTAAGGGAATACCTGTTTTGGGTATTGACGTATGGGAACATGCTTACTACCTTAAATATCAGAATAAAAGAGCTGACTATCTCAACAATATCTGGAATATAATCAATTGGAAACAAGTGAGCGATAACTACGAGATGGCCCTCAAAAAGATCAGTATGAAATAGTTTTCTGAAGAAAATTAAAAAAAATGCATATTCAGATCCTGAATATGCATTTTTTTTGTTCTAAGGTGTTGACACGACACGAGATCAAATACGCGAATTAAAGTGTTTTACTTTGTCTTGATCACTTTTTTGATCACCATGCCATCACTAAAGTTCAATTTTGCTATGTAAATTCCTTCGGGAATGTCAGAAAAATCAATCACTCCAATCTTATCGGTCATCTTTACATTTCTGATCAGATTTCCATGAAAATCATGAATTTCAAAGCCTAAAGGTTCTCTTTCGCAACGAAAATGAAGCAAATCATTTACAGGATTCGGAAAAATGATGACGGTTTCTTCAGCAAGCAAAGGATTTTCTACTTCGTTGATCATGCCGACACTGCATTCAAAATTGTAGATATTGCCTCCGGTATTTCCCGTTCCCAACTGTCCGGTATAGTTTGATCCGGCAACACAGATTGACTCAGCATCTTCTGTCAACATCAGGGTATGGATGCCATAGACACTGCCTCCATAATACAGACCCTTAGCAGGAGCTACGGCAACTACATTTTCCATTCCATGGATCAAGACCGGACTTGTCTTTTGAGTAATATCTCCGGTGCCCAACTGCCCGAAGCTGTTGAATCCCCATCCCCAAACGCTGCCATCTTCTCTGATGCCGAAAGTATAGGATGCTCCACTAAAAATCTTGACCCAATCGTGGAACTCACCGATCTTTGCAGGAGATTTAATAATAGTGTTCGTACCATGTCCCAATTGTCCGTTACCATTGAAACCCCATGACCAGATCGTACTGTCAGATTTCATTGCCAAAGAGAACTGAAACCCGGCAGATACATCTACCCAATCTCCTGAATCAGAGATGAGCGCCGGTGTGAATGATTGGGTTAGGGAAGGATCGCCTAACTGAGAAGTACCATTGTCACCCCAGGCCCATAAATTGCCATGCTCATCCACGGCCAGAGAGTGATATCCTCCGGCACTGGCAGTCAGCCATTTAGTTCCAGGTAATATTTCTACAGGACTGAACACATCTGAAGGTGTCTCAATGCCTGCTGCACCGGTACCATTGTAACCCCAAGCCCATAAACTACTGTCCTGTTTTAATGCAAGACAATGAACCTGACCAGCCGTGATTTGAGTCCAATCTGTATCAGTGCCAACTTTTTGAGGGCTGCTGTACTCTGTTGTGTTCCCTAAACCCAATTGGCCGTTACCATTCAAACCCCAGGACCATAAGCTTCCATCTCCGGCGATGGCTGCGGCATGAATGGCACCTACATCTGCAGCAATCCATTTAATACTGGAATTGATCTCAGCAGGCACATTGCTTAAATTTTTATGTCCCAGACCCAGTTGTCCGTTTCCATTAAAGCCCCATGACCACAAAGTACTGTCTGACCTGAGTGCCAAACTAAATTCTGTGCCTGCATATACGTTTTTCCAATGGATTTGTGCGGAAATCTTCACACTTGCCAAAATTATCAAAAAAACACACATCAAAAAAATAAAGGATCGTTTCATGGTAAAATAGTTTTGATTAAGATAAACCAGATAAAATTATATTTCTAAAGGATACTTTTGATCGTCTAAATACTATTGTTAACACATGGATATGTCCGTTCATTAATCCCAAACATATTTCCAACTCATATCAGTTTGCCGTTTCCAAACAGTATGGAAAATGCCTTTCAACTCGAGTTGTTTTCCTGATTCATTGGTCACTTTCCATGTATACTTTCCATAGGTATAAGCCATCGTGCCACAATCTGAAACATCTATGAAATCAGGCGTCCATTGCACTTCAGCACCAACCGGAGTATTTTGGCTATAGTAATTTTTGATCTCATCATTGCCAATGATCAGAGTATCATTTTCTCTTTTTATGACCGCATTTTCTGCAGCGAAAAAATAAAATGCTTCGGCTATGCCTTCATTATGAGCCATTTTTTCAAAAGCTTTTTCTGTGTCAAAAATTTCCTTTTTGATCGCTTCTTTATCAATTGAAGGATTACAAGCCATAAAAACTAAATTGATCAAAAAAAAATAAAAATAAGTTCTCATGATTAACTTGGATTAGGTAAAAACTTGCAGCAAAATAATAAATAAATTGTAAAATGTGATTATAATGAAGTTTTTTGTTCCAAAATGTTATTTTTTTGTAGTTATTTAGGTGGTTAGCTAATTAGTCTGTAAGCCTGTTCGTCTTATTGAATTGAGCGAGTACTTTGAGCAAAAGGCACCAAAGTTATCCTGGAATCAGAGGTTTTAACCCTTGGTATAAATCATAAGCTAATAGACTTAAGACTAAAAGACAATAGAGCTAAACAATTACATTTTTTTTCTTTCATACATTGAATATTTCCTAAAAATTCTAGGTTTTCCGACAAAAAGTGAGCAGATTCGGATATAATGCGAATCAAAGGTTAAAGTTAATACTGCAGATAAGCAGGATTTTCTCACTTTTATGCCTCGATCCTAAAGGATGAAAGCGAGAAAATCCTTTATCTTCCTTTAGGATTGAGGATAAATAAAGGATTTTCAGAGCTTTTTTTGAACCATTGATTCGCATATATAATTAATTTCAGCATTTCAGAGAATTCGGATCAGGTAAATCAAATGACTTCAAACCAGGGGAACAAAATCATAAGAATGATGATATGATTTTACTTTCAGCAATATTAAAATAAAATGGGAAACTTCGTTGCAAAAAAACAAAATATAATTTTTTAAATAACTGATATAAAGTGAATTATATGGTAAACAGTATGCCCGGTCAATGGGAAAATTAATCAAATAACCCATTTCTTTTTACCTGCAATCTGCAACTGCAAATAATGAGGAAGCTTAGTGGCTTGCTCAAAGAGTTTTTCTTCATAAGCTTTGCGAGATTTCTCCTCGCGGATAAGTTGGATATAATCTTTGAAAATAAGATAAAAAATCAACCGGTTATAATCATCCAGTTCATCATCAGCAATGATCGTTAATATTTGCTCTTCGATCTCAGTCCTGTTTTGGCTTTCGTATAGAACATTTTCTACCATTCCGATGCTGGGAAAATAATGGTGAAAACCGGGATTTTCAGTTCTGAAACTGATACCAAGCAAAAGATCCGGTACATTGATCTTCAATTCTTCCAGCTCTTTAATGTAAGTATTTCTGTTGACCAGTTGAGTAGGTCCATACCTTCTTTCAAACCGGTAATTCATGATATCCAGATGCGCTTTGATAAAAACCTGCCAGTTGGCTGTTTCTGCAGATAGCAGGGCGATATTGAAAGCATGTTGTTGTGGTCTGCTGTCAAGGCTGCATGTTCCGAGAACTTTCAGTTTGCGCAGTGAATCAAGCAATACTTTCATGCTGTCAATGGACAATGAAAGCCAATTATCCGGCAAAGCGATCCAGCCTTCCTGTTTTTTTTCACTGCCCATGGTTTGAGTGGTATCTGTCATGCAAACAGCATAAGAGATCATATCGGCATAATTATCAGGAATTTCGATGGTTTCAAAATCCTGGGGAATGTAAATCGCCTTAAGATACCCTTTCAGATGTTTTGTCCTCGGCTGATATTCATAAACCCATTGGGTCTCTTTCTCCCTCAATGATTCAAGTGTTTCTTTATCAGGATAAAAACTGTAACTATTCCCATTTCTCACATCCAAATGCAGGTATTCGATCAACTCATCCTTGTCATCCAACAGATATTTATTTCTTACGATCAGGACATCTTTTTGATATTTTGCAGAAGAATATTTTTTAATAAACTTTTCGAAAGAAATATTAACTGTTATATCATTCATGGCTTTTTCAATATCACCCTTTTCCATTCTGATTGCATACCCAACCGTCTGTGGTTTGGAGAAATGACTGGTTTTATTGTTGGAATTGCTGAATCGTGTATTCAGTGAATCTACGATGCCGGTAAGCCTGTTGATGGTGTAATGACAATAGAGCAGACCTTCCTTATCTACAATAAACTCTGTAAACTGACCGGAAGCAGTGGTGCACAAAAAACCTGCAAAAAGATATAGTATAATTCTTTTCATCATTAGCCCTGTAAATATAAGATAATTTTTCAGGGTTAAATGCTGTAAGGGCTTTGATTTTTTTTCAATCAATTTTGAGGGCATAAAAAAAACCGTTTCTTTTCTGAAACGGTTTTTTGAAATGAAAAAGTTTGCTTAAAACCTAACAAACCTTCTCTTTTTAATGCATTGTTTGATGAGATCTTTCAATTCATCCAGATTGTTTATCGTAATGATTTCTCCGTTTTTCAGCTGGACATCAAAAGGGAACTGAATATGAGGCCTGCCTTCCATATCCGTATTATTTTCTCTCCATGCAGCGATTGCATCTTTCAACTCTTCTTTGGAATTCACCACCAATGTAGTTTCATCAGGTAATTCAAGTGTCACAGGGTATATCAGATCTACACAAGTCCAGATCCTTACATGCCGCCAACGTCTGGCACATTCCCTGATCACATCGCGCATTTCCTCTGTACTGTTGATGGTCAGTACAGTTCCATCTTTCATCGTAAGGCTTACAGGATAAACTAAATGTGGCCGTTTGTGAATACCCGGATTGGCTTCTCTCCAGGCTTGAATTGCAGCTTTGAGATCCTCTTTACTGTCAGCTGTAAAGATTGATTCATCAGGGAATTGGACAGTAACAGGATAATTGAAATTGAAACATTTTTCTGCACGATTCATTTGCATAGCTTCTACATCCAGAGCGTCAAATGGTACATCTTCAAGGTTTGCGAATGCAAGTGCCAGGTCATTTTCATCCATTTCGATGGTTCTGATACCTAAAATATCTTCTTCGGAGATAAGTTCATCCGTTTCCTGATTACAAGCTCCGATTAAAATTACCAAAGCCAGTAAAACAATTAAATTTGAATTCAAAAAAAACTTTTTCATAATATGCAAGAATTTTAATTTTAACAATCAATTTGTCAAATGTATGGACTAAGATCTATTCAAAAGGTTTAATGATAACAACAAATCACTCAAAAAATCTTCTGAAATTGTTCGGATGATAATTTTGCCATTTTTACAACCTTCATTTTCAATGCATTGCAAATGGGACAAATACATGATAAAATTCTTGGGGTGATGTTGTGGAAAATCCCTAACTTTATAGAAAATTTGCCGGGATCTCATTTTAACCCGGCCAGACATTATTCAAATCGAACAAATACCATGACTAAAACAATGTTGCCTCTTGTTCTAAATGATTCCTGGCTTGAGCCGGTAAATGATGCTGTTACGTACAGATGGGAAAGATATTGCCATTGGTTAAAACAGATTGAAACGAAGCATGGGAGTTTGCAGAATTTTGCCAAAGCGGACGAATTTTTGGGATTCAATTACGATAAACAACGGAAAGGCTGGTGGTACAGGGAATGGGCACCGGCAGCCGAAGCATTGTATCTGATGGGAGATTTCAACCATTGGGATCAGTTTTCGCATCCATTATTCAATGATCAGGGAATTTGGGAAATATTTCTGGACGATGAAACCTATGTTCATAGTTTTGTACATCAAAGCTTATTTAAAGTAGTCGTGCACGGTGGTGGCAGGATTTTGGAACGTATCCCCGTCTATGCCAAAAGGGTTGTTCAGGATGAAAATACAAAGGATTTTTCAGGGCAATTGTGGCATCCGAAAAAGAAATATAAGTTCAAATTCAAAACACCCAAAGTATTACCTGGTGAGGCTTTATTCATTTATGAATCTCATGTCGGGATGGCACAGGAAACTGAAAGTGTGGGGACTTATGTGGAATTTCGTAAAAACGTACTTCCCCGGGTTGCAAAAGCTGGTTATAATGTAATACAACTTATGGCGATAGCTGAGCATCCATATTATGGTTCTTTTGGTTACCATGTATCCGGGTTTTTCGCGCCAAGTTCCAGATTTGGTACGCCTGAAGAACTAAAGGAACTGATCGATGCCGCACATCAAATGGGTTTGTTGGTGATCATGGATGTTGTACACTCACATACGGTAAAAAATGTGCGTGAGGGGTTGAATCTTTTTGATGGAACCGACTACCAGTATACACATGCAGGGTCTCGCGGCGATCATCCTCAATGGGATTCCAAATTATTTGACTATGGCAAGGAAGAAGTACAACAATTTCTATTGTCCAATCTGAGATACTGGATGGAAGAATTCAGATTTGATGGTTTCCGGTTTGATGGAGTCACTTCGATGATGTATCTGCACCATGGAATGGGTGTGGATTTCGGAAAGCCTGAGCAGTATTTTACGGATGGCGTTGAATTTGATGCCATCACCTATCTTCAACTGGCCAATGAACTGATCCACCGGATCAATCCGGATGTTATTTCCATCGCTGAAGATGTAAGCGGGATGCCAGGACTGTGCAATCCAGTTGAAGATGGCGGATTGGGTTTTAATTTCAGGTTGGGTATGGGTTTACCTGATTTTTGGATAAAGTTGCTCAAGGATCAAAAGGATGAGGATTGGAACATCAGCGAAATGTTCCATACGATGACCAACAGGCTTTTTACCGTCAAAACGATCGCTTATTGTGAGTCACATGATCAGGCGCTGGTTGGAGACAAAACCATCGCATTCAGGTTGATGGACAAGGAAATGTATTTTCACATGGCTAAAGATGATCAAAGTCTGGTGATCGATCGCGGAATGGCTTTGCACAAAATGATCCGTCTTTTTACGATCAGTCTGGGCGGTGATGCCTGGCTCAATTTTATGGGCAATGAATTCGGCCATCCTGAATGGATTGATTTTCCACGTGAAGGGAATAACTGGAGTTATGCCCACGCTCGCAGACAGTGGTCGCTGACAGAAAAGGATTATTTGAGATATCATTATTTGCAGGATTTTGACCGGGCAATGCTTGAACTCATCCGTTCGAAAAATATAATGACATCAGCTCCACCCTGGCTTTTGCTGGAAGATCATGACAATAAAACCCTTGTTTTTGAAAGAAATCACCTGGTCTTTGTGTTCAACTGGCATCCTTACAATGCCATTCCTGACTATGAAATTCCTTTAAAGCAAACAGGAAATTACCGGATTTTGCTGAGTTCTGATGATAAATGTTTTGGAGGTTTTGGCAGATTGGACACAGGGTTGCATTATCCATCCTATCTGGAAGGCGATCAGCCCCGGATGAAGATCTATAATGTCAACAGAGCAGCGCTGGTATTGGAAAGAGTAGAAGATTTTTGACATACATATTATTTTTTTGAACGAATCATCGATAAAATAAATGAATAGAGAAATCCTCGAATACAATGAGCATCTTACTGAAAATGACAGAGATATTTGTTATCAACTGGCTTCAATGATCTGCTCACACCTCAATGTAAGCACATCCAAAATCTGGCACGGGCATCCGGTATGGTTTCTGAATGAAAACCCGGTAGCTGGATACAGCAAAGTAAAAGCCGGGATCAAATTGCTTTTCTGGAGCGGGCAATCATTTGATGAGCCTGGATTGGCAGCTTCAGGAAAGTTCAAAGCGGCTGAAGTCTTATATACATCCGTTGATCAGATAAATAAAGACGATTTAACGCGCTGGCTTGACAAATCCGAAATCATCCAATGGGATTACAAGAACATTGTTAAAAGGAAAGGTATACTGGAAAGACTAAAATAGCGCTATTTGGTGAATTCGGGAAAAAGGTTGTTACGTGCTAATGCATGTTTTTGAAACAAGTAATCTGCCGGGAAAACAAAATGCCAGGTAAAACGTTAAAAATTTTTGTGGCCGATCCATGATTTGAACAATTTTAACAAATTTCCATAAAACATTTTTTTTATATGAGTATTAAAGCTGTCTATATCAATTTGCCGGTAAAAGATCTTACAAGAACCAGGGCATTCTGGACTGCACTTGGTTTCTCCTTCAATGAGCAATTCAGCGATGACAAAGCATTATGCCTTGTCTTGAATGAAGGGTCGATTTACTCCATGCTTATCTCTCAGGATTATTTTACAACCTTCACCAACAGACCTTTATGTGATGGTTCAATGACCCAGGTACTTCTTGCCATTGAGGTGGAAAGTCGGGCGAAGGTAGATGAGATCCTTCAGGCTGCCATGGCCAACGGAGCATCCAGGTACCGTGATGCAGCAGATCACGGATGGATGTATTACGACAGTTTTGCGGATCCGGATGGTCACCAATGGGAAATTATGTTTTCCGATTTTGATCAAATGCCGGAACAAAATGGTTGATCAAAAAATGACGATCTGCCTTTGGTTTGATGATCAGGCAGAAGAAGCAGCTTTGTACTATAAAGGTATTTTTGATAACTTTTCAATCGGCCGGATAAGTCGGTACGGGAAGGAAGGATTTGAACACCATCAAAAACCTGAAGGCACACTGATGACCATTGAATTTTCCATCAACGAGATGAATTTTCTCGGTTTGAACGGCGGAAATCAGTTTTCTTTCAATGAGGCAACTTCCATTATGGTTCATTGCCAGACCCAGGATGAAATAGACCATCTATGGGGAAAACTTACATATGAAGGTCAGGAAGGACCTTGTGGCTGGCTGAAAGACCGTTTTGGGGTATCCTGGCAAATTGTGCCAAATGTTTTTACCGAAATCCTTGCCTGCGGCAACAATGAAAAAATCGAAAGGGCCACCGGTGCATTTTTGAAAATGACAAAACCCGTCATTGAAGACATTCTTCAAGCAGGTAAATAATGTCTTTTCTATTTTGAAATCTGATCCGACCAGCAAATGGAAAGATTAGAATAGGGGTTAAAGATCATTGAATTTCATCCAATGAAGCAGGTATACACAATAACTTCATTTTCTGATTGATGGATGAAGCTGAATCTATGTGGTTAGTTCTCAAAGGTGTTATTACCTGGTTGTTTTCAGTTGAGACGCAACAGAATGATATTTTTTACAAAAATTTCAGCGGTTTATTTGTTTTATATCAAGGATTGCCTGAAGAACTTAGTTCTCTGAGCATTGCTTCTTCTATTTTTCCTGAGAATTTGCGTTTGACTTCAAATCTCGTGAAGTTCAAATCAGACATGAATCCAAAACCATAGGTGGTGTCGCCCTTACTCGGTTGTGTCAAACGGATAAATTTGTCAGTATAAATCTTTTGATTGACCTCATCCCATATCAGTTCTGAGGTTTCCAGTTTATCATTTTCAGCATTATACAATTGGACATGTTGGCTGACGATCACTTTTTTCTCTTCCGGAAAACGCAAGGCATGGCCGGCTTTCAGCCAAATATTTGGTCTGAGATCCTGTTGATAAAACTCAACCTCAAGGCCTTTAGGGAATTCCTCGATAATTTTCCTGTCTTCCTCTCTGGTGATCATTTCCGCTGATTTAACGGTAAGCAAAACCCTTGCAGAGTCAGAATATGTCATCTCCAGATCTTTAAGTGATTCCTGCATTCCGCCTCCTTTTTCATATAAGGCGTCTATTTTGCTGGTGTCAGCGGAGCACCCTGCCAATAGTATCAAAAGCCATAGAATAAACAACCTGCTTTTCATAGACAAATCTTTTTGGGTTTGCTGATTGGTTTTATATCATCAAAACGAGCATCCGGAAATAAATAGTATAACATACTTTACTTATTATAATACAAAGGAACATCAGGGCCCAATGGCCATTCGAAATATACCCATCCCATCAGTAAAGCTGTCCATGCTATGAAAAATGCGATCGAGTAGGGCAACATACTGGCTATGATGGTTCCAATACCTGCTTTTTCATCATATTTTTGGTAGTATACAATGATCAATGCAAAAAAGCTCATCATAGGAGTAATTACATTAGTAATACTGTCACCCACGCGGAAAACAGCTTGAGAAAGCTCAGGAGAATAGCCCAGCAACATGAATATCGGGATAAAAACCGGTCCGATGATCGCCCATTTGGCAGATGCACTACCCATGAACAGGTTGATAAATGCTGAAAGAATTACAAATAATATGATCAGCGTAAAAATGCTCAGATCTGCATGTTGAAGCAAACCTGCGCCATTTATAGCAATCAACAGTCCAAGGTTACTCCATTTGAACCAGGCAACGAACTGGGAAGCAAAAAACACCAGCACCAAAAATGCAACCAGGCCTTTAAAACTAGTATTCATACCATTGATGACATCACTGTGTTTTTTGAATGTTCCTGCCACATATCCATATACAATACCGCTTGTGGCAGACATTATAAACAATACTGCTATAAAACCCTTCAAAACAGGTGTGTGAAGCACTGAATTATCTGTTCCCCTTAGAAATCCATGGTCAGGATACAAACCCCAAAATATCAGCAACAGAAATACAGATACCACCACAGATGCCCAAAGCAATCCTTTTTTCTCTGGTTTAGTAAGCCCTTTGATCTCTTCCTGCACCACATTGCCTGTATAATGTCCAAGTCTGGGTTCTACAAACGCTTTGGTCACCCACGTACCTACAAATGAGATCATAATGGCCGATACTGCCATAAAATAATAATTTGCGGTTGGCATGACATAATAATCCGGATCAATGATCCTTGCAGCTTCTGTGGATAAACCGGCAAGTAAAGGATCTATGGTGCCAATAAATAAATTTGCGGAGAAGCCGCCACTCACTCCGGCAAAAGCAGCCGACATACCAGCTATCGGATTCCTGCCCAGGGAATGAAAGATCACTCCTGATAAAGGAATGATCAGCAGATATCCCAGGTCTGAGGCAGTATTTGAAACCACACCAGTCAAAACGATCATGAAGGTGATGGAATTTTTGGGAGCTTTAAGCAGTAAAAAATTGACAGCTGAACGGATCAAACCACTGCTTTCAGCAACGCCTATGCCGAGCAAAGCTACCATGACAATTCCCAATGGTGCAAAGCCTGTGTAACTTTCGACCATTTCAAGTAAAATCCTGTGCAAACCTTCTTTTGAGATCAGATTAACTACCTGAACTTGTTCACCTGTTGCCGGATGAACAGCCTGCCAGTCAAAAAAATAACCAATCCAGGAAAAAAACAATGTGATGATTGCCAGTAAACCGAACAAAGCTGCCGGATGAGGCAATGCATTTCCCACTTTTTCTATTCTCTCAAAAAATCTTATCTTCATAGGAACTCAAAGTTGAATATGATGTTGTTTTAGAACTATGATTTTAATTGGAATACCTTTTGAACAAACCCGCCTGACTTTTTTCGCATAGATTGCATTATTTTCAGGACAACTAATACTAAATTATCTGATTTTCAAGATTTTGCTTTTAATTATCAGAAATAGTTTTTCAACAAGGTTTTAATTAAATCATATTTTCATGTTTTTAAATGTCTATAAAACAGCTTTAAGCAGCACAAATATAATTATTTAATCAGGAATCCGCAGATATTAACGGGCTTTCGCATGGCTATGTCCATGAACGACTTATTTTTTCTGATGATCGTCTTCAGGTAAAAAATATTCCCTTTATGGTTGAAAAGTCCTGGATTCGTTTATAAAGCTTGTTTTGTAACAGAAATGATTTGACATCTTAATAAAGATTTTTGCATTCAAGAGGCGTAAATTCAGCCAAAACCTTCTATACAATCCCATCCTTCAATATTTACTGACAGAGGCGAAACAAATATTCTGGGTATTGAATTCAAAGCATTATGAAATCAATGGATATCGCATTTTGGATTTCCTTTTTTTTCTCGCAACAACAGGAAAGTTTGGTCAATTCTAATTTAACAGAGAATATTCGGGCTGTTCCGGTTATCATTAGATGGACATATGAAAATTGCTTTAAGAAATCAGAAGACAAGAATACATAACATCGTTGTTCATTCATAACATAATATATAGATGGTTTGACAATAAAATCTTTATTTTGCAAACTATTCAGCATTAATCAATTCTGAAATATGGACATTCAGAAACTCAGAAAAAGGCTTTTCAGCATTATTTTTGAATCGGACACCCGAGATGGGAGGTTGTTTGATCAAGCAGTGCTGATTTTGATTTTGATCAGCATTTTAACTGTTATCGCAGAGACGACCAGTTTGCATGATGCAAAATACCATCAGGTTTTTATCGCTATTGAATGGTTCATCACCATATTATTTACAATTGAATATCTATTGAGAATTTGGGTTTCTTCAAAACCCCGAAAGTACATTTTTAGTTTTTACGGCATCATTGATCTTCTGGCTATATTGCCATTGTATATCAGTCTGATATTCTTTCAGGCAAAATCTATGACCGTTATCAGAGCCTTGAGGTTGTTAAGAGTTTTCAGGATTTTGAAGCTTGGGCATTTTACACGTCAGTCAATGGTTATTGCCAGATCTATCAGGCAAAGTATGCCCAAAATCACCGTATTTTTTTATTTTGTTGTTATTTTGGTCGTGGTTTTTGGTTCTATCATGTATCTGGTGGAAGGTGGTGTCAATGAAGGTTTTAGCAGTATACCCCAAAGCATATATTGGGCGGTGGTGACCTTGACCACGGTTGGTTATGGAGATGTTTCTCCGATCACACCACTGGGAAAATTTCTTTCATCACTCCTGATGATCGCAGGTTATGCCATCATTGCAGTTCCTACCGGCATTATTACAGCTGAAATGGGTCGGGCCAGGGCAAACGACAAAAATATTTCAATTTGCTGCAGAACCTGTTTGTCAGAAGACCATGATTCCGATGCGGAATTTTGTAAAAAATGTGGTGAGAAACTGAATTGACCATTGGTGAAGTACTAACTTTGCAAACTTAAAATGTCTTAAATTGGAATACAAAGATCTGTTAAAATCCGTTAAAAGCGGCCAATGGGAACCGGTGTATTTCCTTCAGGGAGAAGAAGGTTTTTTTATTGACGAGATCACCGATCTGATCCAGGATAAACTCCTTACTGCTGATCAAAAAGCATTCAATGAGTTTGTGCTTTACGGAAAAGATGCTGCTCCAAGGCAAATCCTTGATCTTGCGATGCAATACCCTATGATGGCGGATTACAAGCTGGTGATTGTCAAAGAAGCTCAGGAACTAAAGAAGCTTGATGAACTGAAATCTTACTTTGAGAAACCAAATCCCAAAACTGTGCTGGTTTTCAACTATAAATATAAAACAATCGATGGCAGAACAGCCATCGGGAAAGCAATCTCAAACCATTGTACTCTTTTTACTGCAAAAAAACTTTATGACAATCAGCTTCCCGACTGGATTGAAAAACAAGGCGCAAAATATAATTTGACGATCAGTCATGAGGCTGCCTTTATGATGCAATCACTTTTGGGAACCGATCTTTCCAAGGTTGACAAGGAAATTCAAAAACTCTCGACATCTCTGGCGGATAGCAAAACAGTGGGAATCAATGAGGTGAAGGAACACATTGCACAAAGCAAGGATTTCAATGTTTTTGAATTGACAAGCGCGATGGCTGCCAAAGATATTTTGAAAGTGAATACCATCATACAATACTTCAACAGCAATCCAAAATCCCATAATATCAATTCGATCATCCCGACGCTCACCAGTTATTTTTCCAAAGTCTGGATATTGCATGATGCAGCAAATGAATCTGAGGCAAAAAAACTCCAGCTTATGGGACTAAAATCCGGATTTTTCCTTAAAGAATACCTGACAGCAGCAAAAAATTACCCCATGAACAAAGTTTTTCAGGTATTTGCGATCTTGCATGAATATGACCTAAGGTCTAAGGGCGTTGACAACAAAAGTACCAGTCCACAGGCACTATTACAAGAAATGATCTTTAAAATTCTGCATTGAATCTTATGAGAATTTAAACTTCCTGTGTCACCATATAAACCACATATCCAATATATGCTATCAGGATCAATACTGACTGCCATCTGTCAAGTGTATGCCTTTTCCCTACGAACATTGCTCCAAAAACAAACAAAGTGCCGATTACCAGAATGACCAGATCTCTGTTGAATACGACATCATAATCCAAAGGAGAGATCAGTGAGCTGACACCTAAAATTAGGAAAATATTGAAAATATTGGAGCCAACAATATTTCCAACAGCAATATCATTGTTCTTTTTCAATGCAGCGACAACAGAAGTGGCAAGTTCAGGTAATGAAGTTCCGGCTGCAACTATCGTCAAACCGATGATCTTGTCGCTGACATTCAGAGCTTTAGCTATATCTATGGCATTATCAACCACCAACTTGCCACCTATCACCAACCCGGCGAGTCCGCCAATGATCATCAGGGTCGCCCATTTTGTAGCAATCATTTTTTGTTGTTCCGGGTGAGATTCCGGGTCTGACTTTAATTGCCTGTAAACATATATCAGGAATGAAGCGAAAAATATCAGGAGGATAATTCCGTCAAACCAATTCAGGGTTTTTACTCCGCCATGAAAAATACCGTTGGCCAGGAATGCAAGAATGCCTACTGCCAACAGGGAATAAGGGATCTCTCTCCATACAGTGCTTGATTTTACAACCAGAGGTGTGATCATGCCCGCTATTCCCAAAATGATAAAAAGGTTAAAATTATTGCTACCGATCACATTTCCGAACACAATATTGTCATAATCATTGATGGAACCAATGACATTGACTACCAGTTCCGGCGCTGATGTTCCGAATGCAACAATGGTCAAACCGATTGCCAGGTCAGAAATTTTCAGTCTTTTTGCGATGGCAGAAGCACCGTCTACCAGCCAGTCTGCGCCTTTAACCAAAACAATGAGTCCAAGAACAAGGATTAAGAAATTGATTATTAATGCCATTTTATATTATAATTTTTTTTAAACCGAAATTTCTGCTTTGATCGCCGGATGCGGATCGTATCCTGTCAATTCAAAATCATCATACTGAAAATCATTGATTTCCTTTACGTCTGGGTTGATCAACATGATTGGTAATTTTTTTGGAACTCTTGTCAGCTGAAGACGTGCCTGTTCCAAATGATTGAGGTATAAGTGTGCATCCCCGAATGTGTGGATGAATTCACCCGGTTGTAATCCTGTTACTTTGGCCATCATCAGGGTGAGCAATGCGTAGGATGCAATATTGAACGGAACACCAAGGAACGTATCAGCTGACCTTTGGTACAACTGGCAACTCAGTTTTTCATTGGCTACATAAAACTGAAACATGGCATGGCATGGCGTCAAAGCCATTTGTTCAAGTTCTCCTACATTCCATGCATTGATCATGATCCTCCTGGAATCCGGGTTGGTCCTTAAGGTATTCACTGCCTGAGCGATCTGATCGATCATCCTTCCGTCAGGTGATTCCCAGCGACGCCATTGTTTTCCATATACCGGACCTAGATCACCATGCTCATCAGCCCATTCATTCCATATCCGGACACCGTTATCCTGTAGATATTTAATGTTGGTATCTCCTTTCAAAAACCAAAGCAATTCATGGATGATGGATTTAAAATGCAGTTTTTTGGTGGTTACAGCCGGGAAACCATTGGATAGGTCAAACCTCATCTGATAACCAAAAACGCTGATCGTGCCAGTTCCGGTACGATCGCTTTTTTCAACCCCGTTGTCGAGAATATGCTGAAGTAAATCCAGATATGCCTTCATCAGTTCATTTTTTTACCCACATTATGCAGGAAGTGAAATTATTAATTCATGTCCAGCCTTTTCCATAGGAAAATGGATTTATTCTTCAATAATTCATGCCATTAACAATCATTAAATGAATATGGTTCAAGTTGGCCATTTCAAATAATTTTTATTTTTCAATATCATCGTTATAGAGCTCCAATAACATACCATCGGCCAAACCCATTCTCGGTACATAGGTAAAATCAATTTTTGCGGACCGCATAATACTCGTAAAGATCTCCAAAGCAGGAATGATCACGTCTGCTCTGTCCGGCTTGAGCAGAAGATCCATTACCCTTTCTTCGTAACTCATTGATCTTAGATTGTCCAAAACACCATTTATTTCATCCAGACTAATGGTTTGAAGATAGAGTTTTTGGAGTATTTTGGCAACGCGGTTAATGTTTCCTCCGGTGCCAACAGCTGCCATTGGTACCCCGGGAATCTTGTGTTCACAGATCCATTGTTCAATTTCTCTCCATGTTTGGGGATCATTTCTGCCCATCAATTCCCTGACTGTTCCGATGGGAAATGAACGACTATTTTGCTTAACGCCTTTGAAAATGAAGGACAATTCTGTGGAGCCGCCACCGATATCGATGAATAGATAAGGCATATCAGGCATAGGTTGGGTGTAAAAGGTGGACATGATCAGGTCAGCTTCTTTTTGTCCGTCAATGGCTTCAATATGAATGCCTGTATGTTTAAATACTGTTTTGATGATTTCACTGCTGTTTTTTGCTTCCCGCAACGCAGAAGTGGCATAAGCGCGATATTTCTTCACACCATAAACATCCATAAGCAATTTAAAACTCATCAGCGAGTCAGACAACTGATCTTGTTTGTGTTTTGATATGCTGCCGGTTTCAAAAACGTCTTTGCCCAATCGAAGTGGCACCCTAACCATTTCTACCTGTCTCGTCCGCAAAAATCCGGCTGATTCTACAATGTATCCAATCAGTAACCGCCCTGCATTCGTTCCGATGTCTATCGCTCCATATAATTTGAGATCCATTCTCTTATGTTTGAACCCGCAAAGATATTAGAAATTGCCAAGTCTGACATATTCAATAAAATAATATTTAATTTTACGAAATATATATTATCTTCATCATTCATTTTATCAGCCACTAAGATTGATGAGGTGATCAGACAAAAACTTATGCAGTAAAATGTAAATTTTCATGGCTGTTTTGGTAGGAATTAATATTTATTTCCACGTTGCTGCCTGGCCATATATGAGGTTTGGAATCTATACTAAATAATTTTTATAAAGACAAAAGATAGTTGTATGAAGCAAGCAGGGATCATTTTTTCGGCATTATTTTCATTTTTTTTGTCAGCAATTCCATTCAGGTTGTTTGGGCAACAGGGTTTGGATGAAAAAATCAATGATTTTGTTCAACCAGCCACCAGTTTAATAGAAACGATCGTGTTCTGGTCAGTCCCATTTACTGAAAACGTGTCAGTTCCCCTGGTGCTCATCATTCTCATAAGTGCAGCCATTTATTTTACGATCTATTTCAAGTTTGTAAATTTCAAGGATTTTTGGCTGGCGATCAAGGTAACAATGGGCAGATTTGATTTTCTGGATGCCAAATCCAAAGAAGTTAAAACGGATGATTACCTGATAGGCACTGAAGGTGGAGACATTCTGAAAACATCGAAAGTTGAGCATCATATAGGAGAAGTAACACATTTTCAGGCACTGACAGCTGCTTTGTCCGCCACAGTAGGGTTAGGCAATATTGCCGGAGTGGCTATAGCGATCGGGTTGGGTGGTCCGGGAGCAACCTTATGGATGATATTGGCCGGATTGTTTGGCATGAGTTCCAAATTTGTGGAGTGTACGTTGGGTGTTAAATATCGTGATATTACACCGGACGGGGTTGTACATGGCGGCCCGATGTATTATCTGAAGAAGGGATTTGCCAAGAGAGGCTGGGTAAAACTGGGTAAATTTTTAGCTATATTCTTTGCGATCATGACTCTTGGTGGTTCTTTTGGCGGAGGAAACATGTTTCAGGCCAATCAGGCTACTCAGCAACTGAAAGATGTTTTCAATCTGGATGCAGGATATGCAGGTTTCGCGATCGGTCTTGCCATGGCTGTTTTGGTTGCTCTGGTCATCATAGGAGGTATAAAACGGATAGGAAGTGTCACTTCCAAAATTGTGCCTTTCATGGCATTAATATATGTTGGTGCTGCATTGATCATCATTTTTGCCAATTACGATAAAATATTTTGGGCCATATCACTGATATTTGAGGAAGCATTTACTCCGACAGCTGTTGGAGGCGGGTTTGTAGGTGTATTAATTCAGGGTGTCAGGAGAGCTGTATTTTCAAATGAAGCGGGTGTGGGTTCTGCTGCCATTGCACACTCTGCCGTTAAGACCAAGTATCCGGCCAGTGAAGGGCTTGTATCCCTTTTGGAACCATTCGTTGACACAGTCGTCATCTGTACTATGACGGCGCTGGTAGTTATTATCACCGGTTATTATGTGCAACAACCAGGAGATACCACTGCTGGCGTGGCCTTAACTTCCCAGGCATTCGATTCCACCATTCCGTATTTCAGATACGTATTGACCATCGCTGTTTTTTTATTTGCATTTTCAACCATGATTTCGTGGTCATATTATGGACTTCAGGCCTGGAAATTTTTATTTGGTAAAACAAAAACTGCAGATTTATCTTATAAATTATTGTATTTGGTGTTTGTGATCATAGGCTCATCTGTTAGTCTGGGCGCAGTAGTGGCATTTTCAGATGCGATGATCTTCGCTATGGTATTTCCAAATATGATCGGTTTGGTAGTACTGGCTCCGGAAGTGAAAAAAGAGTACAAAAAATATATCGATGCCATCAAATCACACCGAACCAGACGTGTTTCTGCATGAGCATATCTGTATCATTGGTTTGGGCGCGAATGTGGAGAAAAAAACTGATCAGATATTGAAGGCAATAGAGGAAATTTCCTCGCTTGGAAACATTGAGAAGCGATCGGCATTATACAAAACCCAACCGTGGGGCAATGCAGACCAGGATTTTTTTATCAATGCTGTGGTTTCCATTAGGACAAGGTTAGATCCATGGAGTTTATTGTTGCAACTGATTGATATTGAGAAAAAAATAGGAAAAGAAAAGAGGATACATTGGGGACCAAGAAGGATTGATCTTGATATTTTGTATTTTGGACAGAAAATCATTTTTGAGAAATCCTTAATTATTCCGCATCCTTTTCTCCATTTGCGTAACTTTGTGCTTGTTCCGTTGGAGGAGATTGAACCGGATTTTTTGCACCCGCTTTTAAAGAAAACTACAAAGGAATTATTACAGGAATGTCCGGATAAATCCATTGTGGAATGGGATAAATAAAGTGATTCCCGGACAACTAATGAGTAAATATTAAGAAACAGATGCAATTGCCATAAAATGTCAGAATTACATTTTCCATATCAATACATTTGTATAGAAGGCAATATAGGTACAGGAAAAACTTCTTTTTCCCGGCTCATGAAAAAGGAGTATGACTGCCGCCTGATCCTGGAAGAGTTTAGCGAAAACCCTTTCCTTCCTTATTTTTATGAAGACCCGGAAAGGTTTGCTTTTACCGTCGAATTGTTTTTTATGACTGAAAGGTACAAACAAATGGAGCGAAATCTGATCTCTCAAAGAGACCTTTTTTCTCCTTTTACTTTGTCGGATTATACCTTTGTCAAAACGCTTATTTTTGCACGTAAAAATCTTAAAAGCGAGGAGTACAGGCTGTTCCAGCAGCTTTTTCAGACGCTGCAAAACAATTTTCCGAATCCTGATCTGCTGGTTTACCTGCATAGAAATGTGGACATACTGTTGCAAAATATTAAAAAAAGGGGACGCGAATACGAGGTTTATATCACACGTGAATACCTTTATAATATTCAGGATTCCTATTTCGATTATTTTCGGAATATTGTCAGTTTTCCGGTATTGATCATCGATATTGATGACCTGGATTTCCTTTCAGAAAAGAAGTATTATGATGTGATCAAGTCTCTGATCGCAAAAAAGTATAACCCGGGTGTTCACAGGGTCAGCCTGCACGTTTAAAAAAAAACAAAATCGGATGTATGGATTTTAATAACAAGGTGGTACTCATAACCGGAGCTTCACGTGGTATCGGCAAGGCAACCGCTGTAGCCTTTGCAGAGAAAAATGCCCAAGTAATCATCAATTACAGAGAAAATGATACAGCTGCCAAAATTACGATGTCTGAAATGAAGGCTGGTGATCATTTGCTCGTAAAATGTGACCTTTCCAAACCCGTAGAATTGACCCAAATGGTAGATTTGATCATACAAAAGTATGGTAAAATAGATGTTTTGGTCAACAATGCAGGCATCAGTCAAATCCATGAGATCGATCAGGTGTCTTTTGATGATTGGCAAAAAGCTTGGCATGATATCACCCAAACCAACCTCATCGCTGTGGCCAATCTTTGCTATCTGGTCGCACAAAAAATGATTCCGATGGGTGGCGGACGCATCGTGAATGTCGGTTCACGCGGCGCTTTCCGGGGTGAACCAACCCAACCTGCCTATGGCGCCAGTAAAGCGGGTCTCCATGCACTCAGCCAATCTCTGGCAAAGCAACTAGGGAAATATCATATTTTTGTCAATGCGATCGCTCCCGGTTGGGTGGAAACTGAAATGGCCACCACATTCCTTAAAGATGAAGAAAGATCTTCCATTATGGCAGATACGCCGCTTGGAAGGCTGATCCAACCAGAAGAGATCGCGGCGGCAGTATTGTTCCTCGCTTCTGAAGCATCTGCAGGAACCACCGGCGCTATCCTCGATATGAATGGCGCCTCTTACCTCAGAACTTAGGTACAATCAGGGAATTTTAAACGAATGGATCTGTAATGATCTGCATCGTGGAGCATATCAGTTAATTAAATATGTTTTAGGCGCTTAAAAGCCAAAACTAACCAACATGTTGTTTGTTTTTGATGTTAGTTAGTCCATTTTTTCTGTTCAAACTTCCCGCAAAGCGGCTTTTTTTGGGGCTTGTCCAGGTTAGGCGCTTAAGAACAAAAACTAACCAACATGTTGTTCGTTTCAGCTGTTGGATATTCCATTTTTTTTGTTCAAACACCTCGCAAAGCGGCTTTTTTTTGGTAAGCCCCAAAAAACATAGTGTCTTAAAAATTGAATTCGTGTTTTTTTTGGCAGAACTTAAAGGAAATTTAATCTTAGAAATAAAACCACTCAGAATATTTACCCCGTAGGATGTATATCCAACGGGGTCGAACGCCCCTACGGGCAAGCTCTGCGGCAAGCCCCTACGGGCAGGCTCATTCGGGCAAGCAAAGGATTAACGAATTATGATTTTAGATGTATTGGACTTCTTAAATCAAAAATCGTTGATCGGGGTTCTTAAATCATTTTCCTCATTGGTTCTGGCTTGTTCAGGTTAGGTAGTACATTGCTACATCCCTTTTTTTACAATACATAATGGTCATCAAAGTGTACAACTGACATGTTATTACGTACACCCAATCTGTCATGGCGGACACCCCATCTATCATGACGGACACCCATATGTCATGACGGACACCCCATCTATCATGGCGTACACCGAACTGTCATGGCGGACACCCCATCTATCATGTCGTACACCGATCTGTCATGGCGGACCTGATCCGCCACCCCGTACACCAATGACCTGTCATGAAGTACTCGTTCAGTCATTACTCCTTTTCATTTATTCTTCAATGCTCGGGGTTCCGGGTCAAGCCCGGAATGACAATGCTGTGTTTAGGCGCTTAAGAGCCAAAAC
>Ga0209573_1001428_pt1 | contig 37070 bp, 30 predicted proteins | sample TNRBio252014_DNA_FD_185870 | JGI IMG/M metagenome (GOLD analysis project Ga0209573, IMG submission 185870) | Wastewater treatment Type I Accumulibacter community from EBPR Bioreactor in Madison, WI, USA - TNR Reactor_6/25/2014_ DNA (SPAdes)... | ecosystem: Engineered > Bioreactor > EBPR >...
GTTCCCAATCCTAGGTCTCCTGTTTTTGAAACCTAATTTATCAATTTGAGTGTCATTTCTATCGAGTCGAGACAGTGTCATTTCTATTGTGTTATTACAAATTTTGCAACGGCGGCTTTTATTTATTTGTAATCATTATTAAATTTCGTAAATTCCTTAATTGATCCAAGTTTACTCTAATCCCCCTATCAAAAATTACCCGGAGGCTTAATAGAATGTTGAATTACTTTTTAAAAATTGCATTGTTTCTGCTGCTGCCGGCTTCATTGATCGCCCAGGTTAGCAATTTTGTAACAAATGTATCAATGACCGAAGCCAAAGAAGGCTCTGAATTAACTGTGAAAGTTGATCTCACCAATATCAATGATATTTCTGAGGTTATTTTCCTCTACAGAGTGTTTGGCACTTCAGAGTTCACCAGAAAAGATATGGAATTATCGGGTGGAACTGCAAGAATAACACTTCTTCCGGAAGACTTAAGACTCCCTTCGCTCGAATATTATTTTATAATCGAAACGAGGAATAATGGAGAGGAAACCTATCCTCTCGAAGCTGTTGCAAACAGTTACTTGAATGTGCAGGTACAGCCCCGCTCTGCCAAAGACGATGAAGTTATTGTCCTTAATCCTGAACCCGGCATGCCTATGCAAAATGATGAGATGTTGATCACTCTCTCTCTTCTAAAAGCGAGTGACGAAGTTGACAAATCAAAAACAAAAATTTATGTTAATGGAACTGATCTCTCTGCCGATCTTTTTATTGCCGAAGACCTTGTAATTTTAACCGGCGATAATCTTGTTTCAAATCTCAGAACAGGTGCTTCAAACAGTATGAGAGTTGAACTTTACAAAAAAGACGGTTCAGCCTATCATGCCTATACTGCCGGTTTTAATGTTTCAGATAAAGTTGGTAAAAAGGTTGAAGGCATTCCACTCGAATATTATGTTAATCTTCGTGGTGAATCAAGAAACGAAACCGTCAGAGAGACAAACAGATGGTATAATAACATCTCATTGGATGGAAAAGCCACCTACGGCGCTTTCGATTTTGATGCTCAGGTTTACGCCACATCCGAAGAAAAAGGATTCCTGCAACCTTATAACCGCTACAAATTTGGTGTTTACAACGAATATTTCCGCATCATCGGCGGTGATTACACTCCGGGTTACCAATCTCTTGTGATGAATGGTAAAAGAGTGCGTGGTGTCACCGGTAGTGTTCACCTCGGATTTTTTAATGTTCAGGCTTCCTATGGTGAAATTAACAGAGGAGTTGACGGAACAATAGCTGAAATTCTTGGACCAAATGCTTCATTGCTGGGGTCGGATAAAGTATTGCTTGCCGATGGAAATGTGGCAAGAGTTAACCAGGGAACATTCAAAAGAAATGTTTTTGCAGTTAATCCTTACTTCACAGCCGGTGAAACTTTTAAGTTGGGATTCACTTATCTCCACTCTAAAGATGACAAAACCACAGCTCAATATACAAGACAACCACAGGAAAATGTTGTTGCCGGAACCGATCTTACCATTAATCTGGATGACAATAAAATCCAGCTTTATGCTCAGGGAGCTTTCTCGGTTCTGAACAAAGATATTGAGACGGGTGATATCTCCAATGAGACTATCGATAAAGTTTTTGGACCAAATGGTGCTTTTAGTGGAAATTCTGAAGATATCAAAAAAATCAAGGACATCTTAAGTCAGTTTATCACTTTTAACCAGTTCCTTTCCCCTCTTAAACCTGAGGAACTCTCTTCGCTGGCTTATGAAGCAAGTTTGGCTCTTAACTACTTTGGTAACTACTTTAAAGGTACCTACCTTAGCAGAGGTTTCGATTATAACTCTTTTGGTAACAATTATCTAAGAACTGATGTTTCAGGCTTTAACCTCTTCGACAGGGTTGCTCTGCTTGATAACAAGATGTTTTTGTCACTCGGATATGAAAGATTGGAAGACAACAGAAATAAAACCAAATTTGCCACCACTGCATTCACAAATTTTAATGCTTCAATTTCATATTACCCTTCTTTCGATTTGCCGGGGGTTATTCTCTCTTATTCGAGAAATGAAAACAACAATGGTATTCTCTCAACCGACCCTGACATCCAAAGAAGAACCTATGGTATTGATGATTACACTAACAGATTTGGTGTACAAGTAACTTACAGATTTTTTGCAGGTTATAACCACAACCTCTCTGCGACGGGTTCGTTTGCAAGTAGAAAAGACAATACCGTATTCAAATTTGATGCTAACAACACGATGCTTGGTTTAAATTATGCAACCGAATGGAGTAAATCACTCCAGTCGTTTTTAACTTTAAATATGAGCAACAATGAAATCATCAATGGTTCTTTGAATACAACCCAAACTTTCAACATTACTTCAATTGTTGCAGGTGCAAAATATTATTTGATGCAAAATAAATTAGTGCTCAACGGTTCCGTTGCTCCAACATTTGGAGATCTTAAAAGATATGCATTTGATGCCAGTGCATTGTACTACATTTTGCAGAATTTATCACTCCAGCTGCAGGTTAGATATCTTGTTAATGATGGCTTCGCTAATGATTCAATTGTCGGACTTACTTCAAGATATGAGTTGAGATAAAATGAGTTCGCAAAAAAGTAGTTCCGGACTTGTCCCCAAACTAATTTTGAGTTTGGCTGTTGCACTTATAACAGTTCTGCTTACAGGCGATTTCTTTATATCGATAAAACCACTCAAGGAGCTTGAACTCAAGCAAATTGATGAAAAATTTAACGCCAGAGGTGCTGTCCCGTTTAAGGACAGCACCCCTAATGTTATAATTCTCGAGGTAACCCGAAATACATTCAAAGGGATGCCCGAGCAATACAAAAAATGGCCCTACCCCCGTGAATTCTTTGCGAAAGTTATCAGAAATCTCAACAACGCCGGTGTTAAAGCGATTGGAATAGACTTTCTTATGGAGAGTTCCAATATTTTCTCGCCTGAAGACGACTCTTCCCTCATAAATGCCATTCTCGAAAAAAACAATGTCGTTATTGCCGGAAAAACATTTGATGAGAACAGGAGTGCCGGTGGAAATGTAAGAATTGAAGTGGAAAATCTTAATGAAGACTACGGCAATTTTCTGTTTCCCGTTGACAGCTCGGTTGGAATTGTTCAGGTTATAGCTGATAACGATGGAGTTCACAGAAGGTATTATCCATTCGCCTATTCTGAAACTTCTAAAAGAAGTGTACCCACTTTTTCTTTTGCAATCATGAATAAAATGATGGGATTGCCTCCTCTCGCCATGGCTGAGTTATCCGATGGTTATTTTAAGCTTGGTGACAAACTGATTCCAAGATATGACAATGTCTCCATGCTTGTTAATCTTTATGGCTCATCAAGAACTTTCCCTCATGTTGATTTTATTAATGTTCTCGATGATTCCACTTTCAACACTGCCGAAGAGCTGGAATATGAAACAGCCCTCAATATCTGGGACGATCCGGCATCCGGATTACTCTATTCGGGTATGTTTAAGGACAAAATAGTACTCATAGGTTCCACTCTTGAAGAGGACAGAGATGTTATTCCTGTGGCATTCTCAACAGATGAGAGATCAGGCAGTAACACAATTTATGGAGTGGAGTTTCACGCCAATGTTGTGCAAAACATAATCGAGGGCAATTTTATCAGTCGTTTCCCTGTCTGGCTTGAAATATTCTTGACAGTTATCTTTGTGCTGATAAGTTTTTTCGTTACTTCTTATCTTCGAGATCTAAAATTCAGAATGAACTGGATAGTCGAAATCGGAAGTGTCGTTTTGATATTTCTCCTTGTTTTTGGAATAAGAGAACTCTCAAACTTCATGTTTATCAATCAGAAACTCCTCTTCTCCTATGTGGGAATTGATCTCGGTATTATTCTTGGATATTTCTCAAGTACAGCCTACTATTTTATCCTCGAAAGAAAACAAAAAACCCAGATTAAGGGGATGTTTTCCCGTTATGTCGATAAATCGATGGTTGATGAACTTATCGCCAATCCTGATAAATTGCGACTTGGTGGAGAAAAGAAATTTGTAACAGTATTTTTCTCTGATATCGCCGGTTTTTCAACTTTCTCTGAGAAAAAAGAACCTGAAGAACTTGTGGCTTTTTTGAATCAGTATCTCTCTGCAATGACTGAAACTGTGCTTGCAAACAAGGGCACACTTGATAAGTATATCGGCGATGCAGTGATGGCATTTTGGGGGGCTCCAATTCCCATCGATAATCATGCATACCTTGCTTGTAAAACTGCATTAATCCAACAGGCTATCATCAAAAAGATGCAGCAAAAATGGAAAGAAGAAGGACAGCCTCTAATTGATGTTAGAATCGGAATTAACACCGGAGATATGGTTGTTGGTAATGTTGGTGGCACCCAAAGATTCGACTACACTGTTATGGGCGACAATGTTAACCTTGCCTCCCGTCTCGAGGGTGCAAATAAAGCTTATGGTACCAACATAATGATTAGTGACTCAACTCACGAACTCGTTAAAGATCAGTTTCTGACTCGCGAACTTGACCGGCTGGTTGTTAAAGGTAAAACTCAACCTGTGCAGGTTTTTGAGCTTGTTGCCGAGGTTGGTGACCAACTCGAAGAATCAAAAATGAATTCTTTACGACTTTATTGTGATGCAATGGCTAAATACAGGAACCGGGATTTTACCGGAGCCGTGGAGATTTTTAAGAAAGTACTTGAAATCAATCCTGACGACGGGCCCACAAAGGTTTATATTGAAAGATCAACTCACTATATCGAATCACCACCTGATGATAACTGGGATGGCGTTTTTAGACTCACTACAAAGTAAATTGTTAAAAGGCGGGGTTATATCCGCCTTTTTTCTTTTAACACTTGCAGGATGCTCCTCTACGGTAAGGATTCCCACCGGTAATGATAAACCGTCTGTTGAAAACCGGCAAGATGAAGAGCAAGATCACACCACCTCTTTTGATCTGACTGTTATCTCTTCATTCACCGGAAACGCTACTTATTACGCCGACAAATTTCAAAATCAGAAAACTGCCAGCGGTGAAACCTATAAAAAAAATAAATTCACTGCGGCACACAAAGATCTCCCCTTTAACACCCTCGTAAAAGTTACCAACCTGAAAAATGGTTTAAGTGTGGTCGTTAAAATAAATGACCGTGGTCCCTTTGGAAACAACAGAGAGATAGATTTGTCATATATTGCCGCCAAGTCGATCGGGATGATAAATGACGGTGTTGTTGAAGTGAAAATAGATGTCCTCCAACGGAATTAATTCTCCCGTTATTGTTAAATTTAAAATCCAAATCTCATAAATATATCGGAAGTTTTAACTGTTTTTCACTCGTCTAACTGAAATAAAAAACTCTGACCTTGCTTTTGCAGGGATCCTTGCGTTTCTGGCAATCGGATCGGCATTCCTTCCCCAGGTGGCTATTCCACTTTTACTTGGAGTTTTTGTCTATTATCTCTTGTTAAAAGCAGGTGGTTACGATCTCAATCTCTTCGTGACGATCAGCCTTTTAATCCTGACGAGCAGTGACTTGAATGTTGTTCTAAGATTTGGTATAATCGCCTGGGCAGCAGCGTCACTTTCATGGTTTGCCTATTCAAATTATATTCGTGAGAAGGAACAAGCAGGGCTGCCACCGGCATTAATATATTTTGTTATTTTCACGGTTCTTTCTCTTTTATTCTCCTCCATCTTTTCAGGAAATCCGGTCAAAGGTCTTTCGGCAACGGGAAGACAATTTATTTTCTTTGGATTTGTATTTCTTATTTATAAAAATATTACCGGTTTTAAGGAGATGATAATCCTCGTTTCTACTGTGATTCTTGCAGGATTTGTAACATCTTCAGGTGTTTTATACAATCTGATTACACAGGGATTAATTGTTCTGCTTGCTTCTGAAGCTCCAATCAGGGTGACGGGAATATTCGCCAATATCAATGTGGCAGGGGGTACTATTGCGGTTGCACTTCTCGCACTGTTTTTTTCGTTTTTCATGAAAAACAAAAAATCTGCGTTCTCTAAATTATTTACGGTATTTTTATTTTTCTTCCTGTTTGTTGGACTTGTCTTAACAAATTCCCGTGCGGCACTACTGACTTTTGTTCTCGGTTCTGCCACTTTTATTCTGATTGTCTATCCAAATTTGAGGTTAAAATTTATCCTCTCAATAACAGTTTTTATTCTGGCAGTGCTTTTTATTCCACCGGTAAACGAATTTTTCTCCTTTTTTCTGAGATTCGAAAAATTCCTCAATATAAGAGATCACCTTTGGACAATGTCGTGGGAAACTATCAAAGCAAATCCCTTTTTTGGTGCAGGTCCCGATCAATTTAAAGACTTCTTCTTTAAATATATTACAGCACCATCAGGTTCTTATGCCGAATTTATGATAAAAAAGTTATACACCGATGCAGGAGACACAGGACTCTCACACAATTTTTTCATTTTCAGGACAACCGAGTTGGGAATTCCGGGGTTTATCACAGCATTATGGCTTCCGGGGTTGTTTATCTATTTTGGAAGCAAGGTTGCAACGAAAATGAGATCAGTCGATTGGAATGGTTTTATCCTTGTTACAGGGGCATTATCTGTTGGAATCGGGTTGTTTGCAAGAGGATTTTTTGAATCAATTGGATTACTCACCCACGGCTGGCTGATGGTTGATCTTCCTTTTTGGATCTGTTTTATGATTATTCTTTTTTATTATCACCGCGCTTTTTTTGACCAAACAAAAATCCTGAAAAACTCCCCATCGCATAATAGAGATGCATCATTATCAGAATCGACGGAAGATTAAGTGCAGCAGCACCATCTTTCATAAATCTTCTGAAACTCTCCACCATAATAGCTGCAAGATATATCCCCATTGTTAGCATAAACAAGCCATTTGTTAACAGTCCATATTTTGGCATCTCAGCAAAATAGAAAATTGCTGTGACAACCGCAAGCAGTAAGAGAAAAGAATAGAACATCACAGGAGCAGCTTGTTTTAAGCTATGGCTAAACGGGTCGAGAGCAAAAAACCTTCCGTAATCAAAATTTTGTTCTCGTAGCTTTTTGATTGAATTTCTTGTTTTATAATAATATTTTAATTCAGGAAATGCCATACCTTTAAACCCCATTCGGCGAGCTCTGCTAAAAAATTCGTTATCCTGGTTCCTGATAAATTTTTCGTCAAAATAGCCTGTTTTTGCTATTATCGAACTCCTTATTGCAAATGCACCGCTCCCAAATCCGGGAACAGGTTTGGTTGGACGATAGATCCTCTGCCAGTTTCTCCCCAACCTCGAGAGATGAAAAAGCTGGATCGACCTCTCCAAAATGTTTTCGGCAGGAAAAAATTCATAACAAGGCGAAAAAATCGAAACATCTTCATAATTATCTACAATTTTTGCAAGATTTGCAAAATAATCGATATTCAGGTAGCTGTGGGCACCGAGCATCTGAATTATTTCAGCTCCCTTTTCCATGGCATGTTTTATCCCGATATTCAGTGCATGAGGAGTGTAGCGGTCAGGATTTTGCAACAAAACAAGATGAAAATCGTCAGACTGTGCGTTATTGACAACCCATTCAATTTCTCTGCACTTTGTACCCGAGACAACCACCACTCCGGTTAAATGATTTTTATTGCTTGATGTTAGAAGATTGTCGAGAAGAATTTTTAGTGATAAATGATCATCGACTACGGGGATGACTGCAAAAATTTTAATTGTTTTGTCTGCGTTTTTGTTAAAAATTTTATTAATTTTAAGAGCAATTTAACTTATGTTTTGCAAATATTAAACACCAACAAATTTGCCCGGTATATTGTGACACATTACAACCATATAGGTTCAAAAATTTTAGTTGTTGATGACGATGCAACTAATCTTAAATATCTTTTAATCAGACTTACTCAAGCTGGTTTTGAAATTTCTCAGGCTTCTTCAGGTAATGAAGCTCTGGAATTATTAAATAATTATATGCCCGACCTGATTCTTCTTGATATCAAGATGCCCGGGCTCGATGGTTTTGAAGTTTGTCGTATAGTGAAACAAATGGAACAGACCGAAGATATTCCGATTATCTTTTTAACTGCCCTCACTGACACGGTTGACAAAGTTAAAGGATTTGATGCCGGCGGTGTTGATTATGTCACTAAACCAATTAACTTCGATGAACTGAACGCAAGAATCATTGCTCACCTCACCCTTGTTAAACAGCACCGTGAACTGAAAGCAAGTGAAGCAAAATTTCAGATGCTCGCTGATTTCTCTTACGATTTTGAATATTGGTTGACCACTAAAAACACTTTTAACTATGTCTCCCCTTCTGCAAAAAGAATTACAGGTTATGATGCTGCTGATTTTGAAAATGATCCTTCACTTTTGAGAAGAATTATCCACCCGGAAGACAGAGACAAAATTTGGGGTGATCTTGAAAGCGGATTACAATCGAAAGATCCGCTTGTAAGGGTTTTCCGGATTGTAACAAAAAATGGAGAAATTAGATGGATTGCTCACAAATCTCTTGCCATCATCGACAAAGATGGTATCAATTATGGCAGAAGAGCAAGTAATCAGGATATAACCACACTTAAGCTGGTTGAGGATGCGCTTAGAAGATCAGAGAAAGAATTAAAAGATGCCAATTTGTCAAAAGATAAATTTCTTTCCATTCTCGCACACGACTTAAAATCCCCTTTCACCGGGTTGCTTGGTCTCTCCGAAATGCTTGTGAATTATCTCAATGATCTCACAAAAGATGAAATGAGGGAATTCTCCTCCGGTATTTTTGAATCAGCCAAGGTTATTTATTCTTTAATCGATAATTTGCTCCTCTGGACGAGAGTTCAGTCAGGGAGAATTGATTTTGATCCAAAACCTCGTAATTTAAGACAGACTGTTCAGGAGGTCCTTTTCCTCAGTGAAACTAACGCTCTAAAAAAGAATATTTCTCTTTTTAACGAAGTGGACCCATCTTTCACTGCAGTTTGCGATAAAAACATGCTTGAGATGATCCTGAGAAATCTGATTTCGAATGCTGTAAAATTCACAAACTATGCCGGTGAAGTTAAAGTAACAGCCAATGATTTGGGGGACCTGATCGAAATCTCGGTTACAGATAACGGTGTTGGTATCTCTGCAGATAATCTTGGTAAACTTTTTAAGATTGAATCAATTGTATCATCTGAAGGAACCAACAATGAACAGGGCACGGGCATGGGCTTGTTACTCTCCAGGGATTTTGTTGAAATCCAGGGTGGTAAAATCAGAGTTGAGAGTGAACCAAACCTGGGTACAACCATCTCATTTACATTGCCTGCCCATGTAAAATAACTCCGCCTTAAATGAACTTTAAGCTGTAACTTTGCATTATAATATGTATGCACAGTTCATTTAAAGAATAGGAGTAGTATGGCAAAAAATAACTCTGTTGGTAGCGTTTGGGATAAATTCTTAAACATCATTGAAAAAGGAGGCAATCTACTTCCACACCCGGCAACCCTCTTTTTTATCTTCGCAGTATTAATCGTTGCTGCATCCGGTGTCGCCTCGTGGGCTGGAATAGAAGTTCAACATCCTGCAAAGGATGAAATGATAAAGCCAGTGAACCTCTTTTCAATTGACGGTATTCATTATATTCTTACCTCCCTTGTGGTGAATTTTACTTCTTTTGCCCCACTTGGTACTGTGCTCGTTGCACTGCTTGGAATAGGTGTTGCCGAAGGAAGCGGGCTTATGGGCACGGCGCTTAGACTCATAGTGCTTAAAGCCCCAAAGAAGATTCTCACCTTTGTTATCGTGTTTTCGGGAGTTATGTCAAATGCTGCCAGTGAGGTTGGTTATGTCCTATTGATTCCTCTTGCGGCAATTATCTTCCTTGCAGTAGGAAGGCATCCAATTCTTGGTATTGCGGCTGCGTTTGCCGGGGTTTCCGGGGGCTACAGTGCAAATCTCTTGCTCGGAACAATCGACCCTCTTCTTGCAGGTCTTTCACAGGAAGCTGCCCATATCATCGATAAAACCTATATGGTTAATCCGGCAGCCAACTACTATTTTATGGCTTTTTCAACATTTCTGATTGCTGGCGCAGGCACCTGGGTCACCGAAAAAATAGTGTCTCCCCGCTTGGGAGCTTACACAGGTTCGGAAAAACCTGAAGAACTTAAACCTCTTTCCGATCCGGAGAAAAAAGGTCTTCTTTATGCCCTGGTCACTTCTTTTGTTATCGTTGCTGTAATTCTCGCCGGATTAATCCCTGAAAATGGATTTCTCAGGGACCCAAAAACCAACGACATTCTAAAATCGCCCTTTATGTCAGGAATTGTAAGTATCATCTTTTTTGGCGGTGCACTTGCAGGAATTGCTTATGGAATTGGTGCAAAGACAATAAGAAGTGACTCGGATGTTATGAAAGGGATGGGCAAAGCGATGGAAACCCTTGGCTCCTATATGGTACTGGTTTTTTTCGCAGCACAGTTTGTCGCCTATTTTAACAAATCAAATCTTGGTCTGATTATAGCTGTGGAAGGTTCCACACTATTAAAATCATTAGACCTTGGTGAGATACCTCTAATGATCAGTTTTGTTGTACTTACCGCACTACTAAATCTTTTTATGGGCTCTGCCTCTGCAAAGTGGGCAATAATGGCGCCGGTGTTTATTCCCATGTTTATGTTACTCGGATATTCTCCGGAATTTACTCAGGTAGCATACAGGGTTGGAGACAGCGTATCCAATGTGATTTCACCCATGATGTCATATTTTGCTTTAATTATTGCGATGATTCAGAGATATGATAAGAATGCCGGTTTGGGTACCCTTATATCAACAATGATCCCCTTTACAATAGTCTTTTTCATCATTTGGTCACTTGTATTGGTCGGTTGGGTGAGTTTGGATTTACCATTGGGTCCGGGTTCAAGGTTGTATTATCCGTAAAGCGGAGTTTAAATAAGAGGACATAAGGATAGAAATTTTTCCGGGAAGAGGTGGTTAAATCCCCTCTTCCGCGGAACTCTGTAAAACTTGCGTGTATCCGCGTCCCCTTAAAACCTGTTTGATGCAACCAATAAATACCCCTCGATAATCTAAAGTTATTGAGAGTTTACAGTCAGTTCTCTACAATTTCATAATCTTTTTAATCTGTTCGATACTGTTGTTTTGAGCGATGAGATTAAAAAACAACATTTGAGAATCGATATGTGAAGTCCAGTATTCCCAGTTGTGATCCCCCTTATCTTTAACACTTATCATCGGAATCTTGAGATTTGCTGCTGCTGACCAAAACATTGAATTTGCCTTGTATGCAAAATCCTTATCACCGCAGGTAACAAACATTTTTAGATTTGTTCTGGCACCTTTAAAAGATTTTAGAAGCTGAACAGATGAATTTTTGTCCCAATATTTTTTATTCTTTTTGTAGTCCCCAAACTTCTTTTTTATCCCCCATTTATCCTTAAACAGAGAGATATCCAGGATACCACTCATCGAACCGGCAGCTTTAAAGTGTTTGTTGTGTTTTAGATAAAAACTGATGGCTCCATGTCCACCCATACTTAAGCCTGTTATAAAAACATTTTTGGGATCCACTCTGTATTTGGTCTCCACATATGGAACAATCCTCTTAAAGAATGCACTTTCATATTGGAGTTCCTTTTTGTTGATATTGTCGCCATACCATGAATCATAGTAGCCATCAGGCAGAACAATGATCATTTTATGTTTGTCAGCAAGTTTTTGGATATCGAAGTTGTTTTTCCAGTCATAAGATGAACCTGCCCACCCGTGAAGCAGATAAACAAGAGGATAACTAACTCTATTTTTTTTATACTCTTTTGGGGTATAAATAAAAATTTTGTTGTAAATTATCGATTTGTCGCTACCCGCTTTATCCAATTTGTTAAAAGGAATCTTCGGAGAAAAGAATTTAAGGGATACCGAATCCTGCGGATATACTGCTGTAACAAACAGCAGAAGTAAAAAGAAAAGAGTTACTTTCTTTGTAGCCATATTCACTTTTTAGTCAACCCATTCTGCAATAAATACATTGGTGTCGCCACGCTCTTTATTAAATCTGTTTGAAGCAAAAACGAGATGTTTTCCGTCTGCTGTGAACATCGGGAAGCCATCAAATGTCTCGTTAAAAGTTATTTGCTCAAGACCTGTTCCATCGGAATTGATAAGATAAAGATCAAAATTTCTGGGATCTTTGCTGTTCACATTTGAACAAAAAATGATTTTGTTACCACTTGGATGCATAAATGGTGCAAAACTTGCCTTTCCAAAATTGGTTACTTTTGTAACCTTTTTTGTTGCAATATCCATTACATGAATTTCGAGAATCCCCGGGCGAACAAGTCTCTCCTTTACCAGTTCATCATAATCCTGAAGTTCCTTTTCGGAGACCGGTCTGCTTGCTCTGTAAACAAGTTTGGATCCATCCTGTGAAAAGAAAGCCCCGCCATCGTAACCTTTTTCGAAAGTTATTCTTTCCTGATTACTTCCATCAATATCCATAAGATACAACTCAGGATCACCATCTCTGAGAGAGGTAAATACAATTTTATCTCCCTTTGGTGAAACAGTGGCTTCAGCATCATACGAATCATTATCAGTCACCTGAACTATGTTTTCACCATTCGCATCTGCAATAAATATTTCAAATTCATCGTATAATTTCCAAACATAACCTTTTGAAAAATCAGGATTTGGGGGACATTTGTCACCACTCAAATGAGTGGAGGCATAGATAATCTTATTATCTCCGGGCATAAAATAGGAACATGTTGTTCTTCCTTTACCGGTTGATACCATTTTTTTATCAGTGCCATCAATATTCATTGTGAATATCTGATCACATTCCAAACCGTCAATTTTTGCCTGCAAGATCAGTTTTTTCTGGTCAAATGAAAGATATGCCTCGGCATTTTCCCCTCCATTTGTGAGCATCTTAATATTTTTAAGATGTTTTTCACCTTCAAATGTCATCTCAGTAGCACTCTGTGCATTTGAATCTACCAATAAAAACAAAATTACAACCAGCATATAAGAAAAAACACTCTTCATCAACAAACCTTTTTTGTGAAAAATTTTAATAAATTGAGATTATAACTATTGTGGAACATGTACAAGGAAAAATTCTTTTGCCGAGTTCCCTATCATCTCGGCTTCTTCCATCGACATGTGCATTCCGTCTCCCGATTCTTCTTCTTCTCCTGCTTCAAGTATTGCAAGATCAGCACCTTTTGCGTGTTTTAACAACTCGGGACAAAAAGCAGTATCGCCTCCGTAACAAATCTTTTTACCATTGTAACCAAATTTGTAACCCAGCGCAGGGACGAGACGGGTTTCATTCCCTTCGTTTATAAATTCACTGTGACATACAGGAAACGGATTAATCGTCACACCCCTCCGGGTAAAACGATTATAGTCCATTATCTTTTTAAGATTGATTTGATAGGAAGTACTTTTGGAATATACTGTTCTGAATGCATTATAGATACTCTCTATCTCAACACAGCCTTCAGGATAATATAAATTCAGGTCGGTCCGTTTTCTCATCACTCTTAGATAGGTAAGAAGTGACCAAACCCCACCGACATGATCGTGGTGACCATGAGTAATAAATACATCTGTAATTGAAAGAATCTCATCGGGGTGAAGTTCATCATTAAGGTCTCTAAGGATACCGTCACCGGGGTCAATTACAAATTTGGAATCCCCTGCCCTGAGCAAAATTCCGGTGGCTATCGCCGGAATGGAGCAAAATATTTTAATGCTGAAATCTTCTTTTTCCCAATAAATCGGGTATTCGGTTTTTACCATCAGTTTGTTCGTTCCGTTATATTACCACAAGTGCTGTAAGTCCACCAACCAAAAATGCAATCACCCATGCACTTACCCAGATTGTAAATCCTTCTTTCCAGCCTCTTTCCTTTAACATCACCATAAATGATGCAATACAGGGGACAAAAAGAGTGATTACTATTAGGGAAACAGCAACTTGCATCGGAGTAAGTGCCAGATTAAACAACCCGGCTGCTCCAAAATCTCTTCTTACTGTTCCCATTACAAATGCGACTGAAGCCTCTGCCGGAAGTTTTAACCAGTTTACAGTAATTGGAGTCAGAAAATCAGTAAATACTTTAAGTAATCCGGTAATTTCCATTAATCCTACTCCAAGTGCTCCGATAAAAAACCATACCGATGCTTCTTTCATAAAACCAATAGAACGGTGCCAGGTTTTTTTAAGAATGTTATCAATTCTTGGGATTCTCATCATTGGAAGATCAATCAGGAGTGGAGTGCTTTGACCGGGTAGTATTTTGTGTAAAACTGTCGAAACTGTTATCATCATGGTGACTATTACCGCAGCGTAAACGAGCATGGCTTGTGGACCTGCAGTAGCCGCGAGAACGGCAATTACAGCAAGCTGAGCCGAGCAAGGGATAACAAACTGAAGTATGGCGGTTGCAATTGTTTTTTCCCGTTCGCTTCCAAGTATTCTTGTGGTTATGGTTGCCATTGTAACACAGCCAAAACCAAGCAGAATGGGGATCACTGCCCTTCCGTTTAATCCCACGCGGGAAAGTGACCTGTCCATCATAGTGGCTAACCTCGGTAAATAACCCGAATCTTCAAGTATTGCCATCACCAGATAAAATGCCATTACAAGAGGAAGCAAAAGGAACAACAGATAGGTAATCGTCATGCTGAAAACCCCAAATTCACCAAAAAACAGTTTTACAATGGGATTTTTAAAGTTAAAATCAACTTGAGTATCTTTATTGGAAACAGCTTTGTCAAAACTTTCCTTTAACATAGGGTCGTATCTGAATCCCTCTTTAAAGCTGAATTCTCTGCTTCCACCCGTATTACCCTCTGCATCAAGTTCAGTTACATTTATGTCAACTGCAGAAACTTCACTCACAAAACTTTTGGTGTAGAATTCAAAATATTGTTTCCCGAGTACATCCTCAGTATATCCAACTACCTGTTGGGCAACCACATCACCAATCAGATAATAAAGAATCACCAAAACAACTGCAAGAATTGGAAGTCCTGTTACGGGATTAAGAGACAAACTGCCTAAAAGATTAAAAAATCTCCCTTTGGATGAGTCTTCATACTCAACTTCAGCTATAATCTCATTAACTGTTTTTCTTCTTTCAATATAAATGGCTTCTCTGTCATCTGCCGACCCACACTCAAATCCATATTTTGCAGAGACTTCTTCATCACCCTCTGCCACGAGAAGGGCAAGCCCTCTGCCGTGATTGTTGATGATGTGCTGATTTAAACGACCGGTAATTTCACCGGAGACAAATCCGGTCCTTGCTTTTTTGATCGCTTCAGGTAATTTTTCAAATCCCGATTTATTTACAGCGGATGTCTCAATAACCTCTACACCAAAAAGTGCTGAAAGTCTTGCAGAATCAATTTTAATCTTTTTTCTTTTCACTTCATCGGTAAAATTCAACACAATAGTTACTTTTTTACCCATTTCGATCAGTTGTTTTGTTAGAAACAAATCCCGCTCGAGATGGAGTGAATTCACCACATTGATAATAATGTCAGCCTCGATAATGACATCCCGGGCTACTCGCTCTTCATCATTAAATGAAGAAACCCCGTAGATTCCGGGTGTATCTATTATTTCGTATTCTTTATAATTACCTGAACTGAGTGCAACGGTTGTTCCGGGGAAATTCGAAACATCCACATAAGCACCACTCAGATAATTGAATACACATGATTTGCCGACATTAGGATTCCCGACAAGTACAACCCTTTTTCTCTCAATTAGAGTGCTGCCTTGCACAGGATTTTGTAATAAGTTTTTCGGGTCAACTTTAATGCCCGTTGCTTCTGTTCTCATATCAAAGGTCTTCTGAAATTAGTATCTGACGGGCAAGTTCATAGCCCATCGCTATCTCTTGCCTGTTTTTTTGTATAACAACCGTTCCACCCGGCAATCTCTCGAGGCAAAATATTCTGTCACCTTCCGAAATTCCCAATCTAATCATCTGTACTTTAACCATACCTTGTGGTAAGCCAAGTATTGTAATATATCTGCCTTTTTTGGCGTTATCAAGTGTTCGTTTTTCCATGAAAATAAGGGCATTCCGGTTTCTGTTCACACCGTGCAAAAATGTTGTATGAATAACTTGAAGTCTTAAAACCAAGATTGTCACCTATCTCTTTTGAGATTTCCTCCACTCTGGAATCACTGAATTCAACTATCCTGCCACAATCGATACAAACCAAATGAAAATGGTTTTGTCTTTTAAAATTGCTTTCGTAGTAGTTAACTTTGTTCGAGAAGTTACGGAGAGATAGAAGCTCCGCTTGACAGAGGAGTTCAAGGGTGTTGTAAACCGTCGCCCGCGAAACACGGGAATGATTGTTCTTCATCGAGATGAATAATTCATCTGCTGAGAAATGTCCATCAAATTCGAGAGCGGCTTCGAGTACTTCAAATCTTTCCGGAGTTATTCTGTTACTTCCTCTTTTAAGAAAGTCACGGAAAAGTTCGGTTGCCTGGTTGTTTTTCAATTTTTTCAAACTATTTAGATTTAATCTACATAAAAATAACTATTGTGGCGGAAATTAGCAAATTAAATTTTCAGATTCTTTAGTCTTTTTATAAATTCCACTCCTAACCGTTATATAAATTAAATTTTTTATAATTATTTTACCACATTGATCTTTGCATTTTTGAAAACTGAAAGTTATTAAATTGAAAACCTTAATTTTTACAACATTTCTTTTGTTGTTTACCCACGAAATCCTTCCACAATTCACCTCCTCAAATCTCCCGATTATTGTAATAAACACAAACGGAGGGGTGATAGTTGACGACGAAAAAATTCCAGCAGATATGGGTGTAATTTACAATGGTGAAGGAATCCGTAACAATCTTTCAGACCCGTTTAATCACTACAACGGTAAAATCGGAATCGAATTCAGGGGCTCCTCTTCACAACAATTTCCCAAAAAGCCATACGCAATCGAGACTCGAGATTCCACCGGTGAAAACCTGAATGTTATGCTTTTGGGGATGCCTTCAGAAAATGACTGGGTTTTTAACGCTGAATACAACGATAAAACCATGATGCGTGATGTACTTGTTTATGATATGGCAAACAACACAGGTAGATATGCTTCACGCACAAGATATTTTGAGTTTGTATTAAATAATGAGTATGTGGGCACTTATGTATTGATGGAAAAAATAAAGCAGGATAAAGGCAGAGTAAATATTAAAGGACTTGATCCCGACGATATCGACGGTGATAACCTGACCGGAGGTTACATAATCAAAGTGGACAAACTTGATGGCGAGGACAATGGCTGGTGGACTTCAACTTATCCCCCATTCGCCGGTTGCCCGTTCCCAACAAAATATCAATTTCACATCCCAAAACCTGCAGATATTGTTCCCCAACAAGTGAATTATATTAAATCGTTTATTACCAATTTTGAATCAGTGATGAATTCGCCAACTTTTGAAGACACAGCAACGGGATATCCCAAAATTACTGATGAAATGTCTTTTGTAGATTTTTTCCTGATCAATGAAGTTGCAAAAAATGTTGACGGATACCGTCTGAGCAGTTTTATGTATAAAGACCGCGACAGTAAAAATCCAAAACTTGTAATGGGACCCGTCTGGGACTTTAATATCGCACTTGGAAATGCAAACTATTACGATGGCTGGCTTCAAAATGGTTGGGAGCTGCAATATCTCACAAGTGAACCTTCTTTTCTAAATGGTGGCGACCAGTTTCAGGTTCCATTCTGGTGGAAAAAACTATTTGAATCTCAAAGATTTAAATCAAAAGTAAAAGAGAGATGGGCGGAATTAAAAACCGGTGCATTAAATAAAGACAGAATTTTTGCAAAAATAGATTCGCTTGTCACATACCTTAACGAAAGTCAAATCAGAAACTTCCAGAGATGGCCCATTCTAAATCAATATGTCTGGCCCAATTATTACATCGGCAACAGTTATGCCAACGAAATTACTTACCTCAAAAACTGGATAAATGGAAGATTGTTATGGATGAACTCTGCAATCAACCTCTTTACCACAGTTAATGATGAGAGTCAGATACCTGTAAGTGAACTGATGATATCCAACTATCCAAATCCTTTTAATCCTTCAACAACAATTGAATACTCCATCCCATCTGACGGTTATCTGAAAATAGATGTATTTACTGCTGATGGCAGACAACTAAAAACAGTTTTTGAAGGAAATGTTCAATCAGGAAGGTATAACAAAGACTTAAATTTTGGTGAGATCAACGCCTCCAGTGGAGTCTATATCGCTGTCATTAAATTTGTCTCTGAACCCGGACCGGTAAATATTAAATCAACAAAACTTATGTTGTTGAAGTGATTTGAGTACTTGAGAAACTTGAGTACTCGAGTACTCGAGTACTCGAGTCTCTCTGGTTTCTCACTTCAAATAGACCATCTTTCGACTCTGAATATACACAGGGATGTTCCTCTCACTTTCAACTACATTGATTCTGTAGATATAAACTCCACTCGATAGTGGACCGTTGGCAGAACTTGCCAGAATATCTTCGGCATTGAGTGTAACCGTATAAAATCCTGCATCCTGCTCTTTGTCGATCAGGTTCTTAATAAGTTCTCCATTCGAGTTATATATGTCAAGTCTTACTTTTGATCTCGTTTTTAATTTGTACTCTATCACTGTATTTCCGTTAAACGGATTTGGGTAATTCTGATACAAATGATAATCCTGCTCATCAATGTTTCCCTCCTCAACTGATACAGGTACTATCCCGGTCTCCTCACTCGGATCACTCTTCAGATTCTGATTGTCAATCGCCCTTATCTTAAAAAAGACAGGTTGATTGTATGGTTTCTTGTGCACATAGTTTATGAGTGTGTCAATTCCGTTCCATATTAAATGTGTTGTATCCGGAATGAAGCCCCTTACACTATCTGCATAAACCTCATACCTGTTGAAGTCAGCTTCTGTATTTGGTCTCCAGGATAACTCATAAACCCCGGGTGTGTTTACCTGGCTTAATTTAACTCTTCCCGGTACACGAGGGGCATAATCCTGATATGTATAACTCAAACCGTAAGGACCGCCATACAGTCCGATATCGCTACGACTACCGTCTCTGTCAAGTATCGACGAATCACCTGCATCTATTAGCGGGGAGTACATCTGAAGATGAAAATCCACATCAGGAAAATCACCATAGTCCTTCACGAACATCGGATCAACATAGAGGTTTTCACTGTTTATCAGTGGGGGTTGAGTTCCGCTTAACGGGACTCTCACATTCCAAAAGCAATTATTATTCATTTTCAGATTCGGGGAGCTGTTCCAAATCCCTTTGTCAAACCCGTAAACCACATTGTTGGTAAATGTTACATTACCGGAACTTGTCATAAAGTCCTTCCGATACTCCCTGTTTGGTCCCTCAGAAATGCAAAAAACATTGTTGAAGAAAGTCATAGTGCCGGATCCGCTGACGAACGGGTTATCATCCGAGTTGTAGGATTTTGTATAGAACAGATTATTTGAGAATTCAACCCGGGGATCAATTGTAAACGCTGAAGTGTAAAGTTGATTGTAAAAATCTGAGGAAACATATGGTTTTGTAAATATGTTATTTCGCACAAAGATTCGGGGATAATACAATCCATTATCAATAAAATGGTGCATTGAGTATAGTGGGTGAACAAGCAGATTATTTTGAAGATAAATCGTATCGATCCCATGGCTGTCGAAACCTGCATAAAGAAATGTATGTACATTAAGCATTATATTGTCTCTGATTATCCCTTTAGGAATGTATACTCCACTCCCAAAATTGACCAATTTGCAGTTAGCGATCAGAACCCCGGACGCGTATACCACGAAAGATGTGTCCCCGAATGCTGTTTGTATCAAGGAATCATTCTCTTCGGTTGCATTCCCCATAAGAGTAAAATTGGATACAGATAAAGAATCGGATACATCTATTGCAAAGTGAAACACATAATGCGGGCGAATCATCCCACGACAATCAAGAATGGTTGTCTCCATATTCTCACCAATTATCGTGACTTGGGGTGGTATTCCATGCAGAAATTCCTTGTATTCCCCTGCTCCGACATAGATAGTGTCTCCCCTTTGGCTGACATTAACACACTTTTGAATGCTGTCGGAAGCGGTTGCCCAGGATGTGTAGGGCGGCTGTGGTGTGGGGTTTCCTGCTTTCACATAGCGGATTGTACCAAATACATCTGTGTTATGACTAAAGAATAAGATAATAGTCATTAAGACTATCTTAAGCTCAATCTCGCTACTTTTGTTTACTGTGAAAATCCTTCCGGACATAACTATCTATTGTTGATTGTGGTGAAATTAAATTCTTGTATCAATCTATTCTTCTTGATGATGTAGTTAAAGATTTTTGTTGTTTTGTCCACTGCTCTACCAATCCTTCTTTATATAAAAATGTGATAGATTCCTTGATTATTCGAATAGCATCATAGTTCTCTATTGAATTGGGTGAGGGAATGATTGGAAAGTTGGGAGACGATCCTTGTTCTGATATAGTGAAGGAAGGTTCGGAATGGGAGGAATTCAGGTATGTAGCCAGTCGTTCCAGTCTTGTTAAATCTCCCTTCCGGGAAAAATAATTTTCCCAAATATCTAAATCTGAAACCTCCACTTTCTCTACTGCATACAACTCAGTTGTAGTTTTGTTCTCAACAACAAATTCAGTTCCAGTGTGTCTCTTTTTTGTCCCACGATTATGGACAAATTTCACCGAAGTTGAGTTATTTTCCAGGAATCCTAAATTATAGGAGATATAGCATACTGACTCATTCAAAATATCTCCTGACCTGACTGCCTTGGATATTACTGAATCCCTTATTATTCCCTCATCTTCATAACTCAGGATTACTTTCACAATGCAAAGTGTATCCTCATTTTTTCTAATTTCATTCTCCCCGGATAATCTCTTTAAATAAAAATCCACTCTGTATCTGATGGTATCCAGAATCGATTCATTGGCAATTACCCGGTATCTGGTGTCCTGAATATAACCTCTTTCCTCAAAATTTGGATACGATCGCCAAATGGAGGGACCGTAAATTATAGCAGCATTTAGAGGAGCATCTTGATTTGTCCAGTAATATTTTCCATTTAACAAAGTACCTTTTCCGGCATGATGACGAAGGTCAAAACTATAAACATTTGTGTCAGCATTGAAGGCATCCCATTTTTTATGATACGCATTTGATAAATAGAGAATCCAATCCATATTATTAAGCCAATCTCTTTTTGCCTCCAACAAATTAAGTGAATCACTCGATCCGTATGCTCCTATTACAAGTTGTTTCTGTGCAAATGAAAATGAAATAAAAATGAGAGAAAAAACTACTATCTGCGTTAAAATTTTGTTTTGGATTTTCATGAAAGTTCCAATAATTTGTCTTGACTCAAAAGAAAAACAGTGATCGGTAAATATAAACATTTAATCCAATTTACTTCATCAGTATCATCTTAATCACCGAGGAGTGGTTGCCGGCTTGAATACGGAAGAAATAAACACCGGATAGGACAGTTGTGGCATCCCAATCAAAAGAATGATTCCCGGCTGTCATTTCCCCGTCTATTAGTGTTGCAATTTCTCTTCCAATAATATCATAAACAACCCCTTTAACATACCCCGATTGTGGTAATCCAAATTGGATGGTTGTTGAAGGGTTAAATGGATTGGGATAATTTTGAGAGAGCCAAAATTCTGCGGGGAGATCACCTAAAATCTCATTTACACTTACCGGCGCAATTTTCATTTGTATTGTTGAATAGAAATTACCATCTTCAGCAAACGCATAACCTTCTCCATCCTTCATCATCTCAAGACATCTAACCGGACTGTTTGTATTCATTTTTTGGAGTTGAAAAGTCACGCCAAAATCTGTTGAACACGCAATCCTTCCGGAATCTGCACCGGCATATAATAAGGTATCTGCGAACGCGATAAGAGAATAAACTCCATGCGGTTTTGGGTAGTCAGAAAATGTTATTCCACCATCTCTACTGAGTTTTATGAAATTTTCGGAGAATGCAATAATAACATAATTGGGTCTCATCAGAACAATATCGGTATAGGAAGGAGAGTAAGAAGAAGTGCTTCGTTCGATCCAGTTTAAGCCATAATTTGTTGAATATTGAAGGATGGTTCCTAACACCGGGACTGGGAAGCCACCTGAGAGGTATCCACCACCTACCCATACAAGGCTGTCAACCTGTGCAACCTCGCTCAAATAACCATAAAAACCGGCTTCTCTCCACGACCAGGTAATGCCTCCATCTGTTGTTCTGCGCAAATAAGCAACATTCTCAAAATCCTGACCGCCACTTATGCCTGATAAAGAATCAAAAAAACGAATTTTTGCAGTGAAACGTCCGGTGTGTACTGTATCCCAGGAAATTCCACCATCCGAGGTAGCTCGTAAAATTTTAAACTTTTGTACAATCCCTTTGTCTTTTGCGTGAAACCTAACCATGTCCAATTCATTGTCATTCAAAATGTGGGTCCAGCTGCCTCCACCATCAGTGGTTTTGTAAAGACCACTGCTTGCTGTAACATAAATACAGAATGAGTCAAGGGCTGATATTGAATTTACATTAAAAAAAGGAGTCTTCGCTCTGAAATACCACTTTTTTTGAGCATCAATCTCTGAGGACAATGTTAAAAGGAATAAGAAAATAAATACCGTCACTTTTATAACACAAAACGAACGGGAAATTCCGGTAGGTTCTTTTTTTACGCTAAATGTTTTAGAATTATATTTCATATTAATTCTCGAAATACCTTCTTGGAATAACTCAATTATAATTCATTCATGCCATGAAAATAATAAAAATGGAAACTTTCAATTCAAGATTATTTAACTTAAGAATTATAAAATTAAGAAGCAAATTATTGCAGGATTGAATTTTGCTCCCCCAAATACCCTGTCTTGTAATCGTTTTGGTAACCCCCCCATCTTATATTTACTTTTAAAGACAGGAGTTTTTTGAGAAAACTGATTAATCATACTTATTTGCAGGAGTCTAATTAACTAACATTAAAATAAAATTATTTTGAAATAGAAAGATTAATTATGGCAATTATTGATTTCGTGCGTTGGGAACCGGGTAGTGACCCTTTATACGCTTGGAAATTTCCACATTCAAATTTGAGTACTTACACCCAATTAATTGTAACAGAGTCACAGGAAGCTATCCTCTTTTCAAAGGGTCAAATCGTCGCTAAGTTTGGTCCTGGAAAACACACACTTAACACTGAAAATATCCCAATTCTTCGATCTCTGTTTGGAATTCCGTTTGGTGGAAGGAACCCTTTCACTGCGGAAGTCTGGTTTGTAAACAAGCTTATTCCACTCAATATTGACTGGAAAACTGATGCAATGATGTTACACGACCCTGACTATCAAACAATGGTACCACTATTATCATCCGGACGATACGGATTAAGAATTGAAGATGCTGAACGATTTCTCGTTAAATTAGTGGGAACAGCATCGAACTTCACAGCAGCTCAACTCACCGATCATTTTTACGGTGCACTTGTTTCTAAAACCAAATCCACAATTCTTCAATTTATTCAATCAAACAAGATTGGTATTAAACAAATATCAGGCTTTTTAGAGCACATCTCAGAAACTTTAAAAAAATCAATGATACCATTTTGGGAGGAGTATGGCTTTAATCTGTCTGGATTCTATGTTACTACAATCGAAGTAGATGGCGCAACAGAAGTAGGAAAGCGAATCCTTGAGGCTATGTCACGGCAAAGTGCTCAGGCAATTGGAGGTTTTACATGGCAACAATCAAAGGTATTTGAAACCGCAGAAAATGCCCTAAATTCAAATGATGGGGGGCAAGGAGGGCTTTTAGGGGCTGTTATCGCAAGCAGTATGTTGGGTAACTTATCTTCCGGAGGTCTTATGCAAGCTCAGCCGACGCAAGGGAACCAAACTCAGAGTAGTAACCAGAATTACCCTCCGGCACAACAAAATACGAGAGAAGTATATTGTTCAAATTGTGCAAAGAAATTTTCGAGTTCCATGAAATTTTGCCCCCACTGTGGCGATGTTTACAATCCTTGTCCAAAGTGTGGAACAGACAATGATACCCAGGCCTCTCGTTGTGTAAGTTGTGGTTTAGTTCTGAAGGAAGCTGGGAAAAATTGTGCCAATTGCCAGGCTCCGCTTCCACCTGGTGGAATGTTTTGCCCAAATTGCGGGAAACCTGCACAAGAGAGCCAGGATAATTGCCAACGATGTGGTGCAAAAGTTGGAACCGCAAAATTCTGTCCAAACTGTGGTTTAAAAAGAGGTTAAAATGCTAAAAACAGATAAAATAAATTTAGCAGGTATTTTAATACTTCTTGCAGGAGAGTTGTTAATTCTTCTTGGTTTCTACATGTTTAAAAACATTTTTGTAGTTCAAGGAATAATATACCTCGATTTTTTGATAATAAGCCTGGTTTACTTCCTCCTCTTTTTAAACATTTTTAGGTTATTCATCCCTGTTAAGGATTTTGAATATATAGCTGGAGGGTTGGGTATTAACTGGTTTTTTCTTGCAGGATGGTCGCTGTTATCTGTTTTAGGAGTTATAACTGGAGTAACCTTATTTTTAAGCTTAAAACTTCAATTATTATACCAATTTTCTTTCCTGTTCCTGTTTGCAGTTGGAGTGTACTCTTCGAGAAAATCGAGCGAGTATGCAACAAATGTGACCGGAGAACAGCAGGAATCCAGAATTCCAATTATCAATATCCAAAATCTTATTAATCAAATCCAGATTGCTTACAGCAAGAAAAATCTGAATTGGGAAACTGAACAAAAACTGTTAGAAGAGTTAGCTGAAAAATGTAGAAGTATCTCACCATCTAACAGTATGACTGCAAAAGATCTGGAAGCAGAGATCATATCCGAATTGGAAATTTTGATGTCACAGTTCATTGGCATCGAACCAAGCCGTGAAGTGGTTACGAACAGTCTCATAAACTGTGATAACCTTATCAAACACAGAAAAAAACTTTACTCTAACTAAATAGAAGTTACTACCATGAGCGGAAAAGTATTCAATAGTTCAGCAAATATCTTTCAGGATCAAGCTAAAATTTTATTTGAGTATTATAAAAATGCTGCAGAAAAAATAGTCAATGAAGAAGAAAGATTGGAAAAAGAAATCTCGATTCAGAATGAGATCAAAACTCAAAAGGAAAACGAAGTTGCCAACTTAACAAAAAAAAGCAAAATATCGGTTATCATTGGTGGTGTTTTGGTTTTAGCAGGTATAGTCTTGCTTGTGGTTCAGGCGACTATAAAGTCTCCTGGGGATATTTTCACGGGTTTCGGATTTCTTGCTTCAATTATCATAATTTCAGGACTGGCAATAGTTCTATTTGGTTTTACAATTAAAAGTAAAATTAGTGAGAAAAAGATCAATATAGATTCAGCGAATGATAAAATCAAGGGATTTACAGAGGCTCATGAAGCAATTTTTAGAGACTACAAAGTAACCAAACTCGGTGTTGGTTATATCCCTGTTGCCGGGGCTATCCCGTTCGAAGATAAAAGTTTTCTGATTGACTATACAGGGACAAAAGAGAACGAACACTTTAGACTTCAAACAGTTAAGCAAGGAGAATTGTTTTCCGAAAAAGTGGAGGAACTGGAACAATTGATTCAAGAAATCCCAATAGTAGAGAACTCAGTTGAAGTAGAAGAAGTGGACACTTCACAATATTCCAAATCTATTCAAAAAGTTGTTTACCACGATTATTTTGGCCAATTAGACAGGAATTTAAGAACCTCCGCATTTTGCATGAACGATTTGGTTGTTAATGAGGTATCTTTACCTGTAATTATTCCGGGTAGCGACTATGCAAACTTTATTGATGTTTTCGCAACCACTGATGTCGGTAATTCTCCGGTGTTTGGTGCATTTGATGATAAAAGATATAACGAAGAAATTGCACATTTTAATTCATTGAATGAACTTAAAAAGTCATTAGAAAGAGACACCCAACAATTTGAAGAGGTGTTAACCAAATTAATGCTTAATATGGCAAATTCTGTTCAGGCTGTTACAAAACTTAAAATATCCTCAGCCAATAATATGGTATTAAAAGCAAACCACCTGCTTTATAAAATGCTTAAATCAGCCTATAACCATTATTCTCCCGTTTTGGAAGCCGAAGAAATCGACAGGATAAAAAATGAAAAATTTGACTTTAGCGAATCTGTTGAAAGTTATTCTCCTTTCCAATTAAAGCAAAGTTCCAGAGTGAAATACGATCTGCTTTCTGACTGTTGGGTTGCTGAAGACGGAACAAAAACGAACTTCCCATTTGGTATCCATCAAATTCAAGAAGAGATCGTGGCCCCTGTAGTTCAAAATCTTCTTATGGAGACAAGGATAGAGAGGCTAAAAATCTATAACAACATCAAAGATCAAAAAATCAGCTATTTAAATAAATGGCATCAGGATACCGAAGATTTTTACGGGAGAAATAGAGCAGAGAGTAATGACCTTATCAATCAAATGCGATCAACTTTATCAGAGTATATTGCCGCCTACAATACACTCACTGCCCTTGAGAACACGGAAAAAAGTATGAAGATAAATGCCTCTCTCGCCTCAACTGTAGTCGGTTCAGATGATAATAGTGCTGAGGTCTTTGCCGCATTTGATCTAAAATCAAAAGAGTTCCAGAGTATTCAACAAGAGTTTATTGATTATATGGACAGGTTGAAAGAAGATATTGAAAGGAGAGCGGAAAAATTTGAGCACATCGAATACTATGATGCATCTCTTAGAGACAGTTACCCAAAGAACATGGCTGTTTCCACATCACATATACATGAGATTGAAGATAGAAGGAAACCGCTGACTTCGATAAATCCCCTCTTTGCTGAGTCGGCTGAGTTACCACCAGAGCCAAGTATTGAGGATTCAGCCTATGAAAATCTTTCAATTGATTTAAATAGGTTGGCGAAAGTCGCAGCCGAAGAAATAAAATCTTATGAATATGATCAAAATCTAAAGACACAGAATATAAATTCATTCGTAAGTCCAAAGATTAATGAGACACCTGTTAATAATCAACCGGATATTTCGAATTCTTCAACTAAGACAAGTGATCCGCTGATTATCGATCAAGAGAAAACATTAGATAACCTTGAAAATCCGGAGGAACAAGCAGAGGAAGATTGGCAATTTGTTTATGAGAGTGAGGATGGAGAAGAAATTCAAAAGATAGTTGAAGGCCTCGAAGAACTGGGGATAAATGTTAAGGTCAACACTGATAATGAAGAACTTTTATCCATCTTAGTGACGAAAGAAGACATTCAAAATGCTATAAATTTTATCGAAGGGATGGAGGATGAAGATGAATAATTACAATCGCACAATAAAGGTTGGCAATTTAACACAACAACCACTTCACAATATAGATAAGGTGAGGAAATTTTATGGCTGATTTTAGTTTCAATGTTGATACCAATCCAATGGCGCAAAGCCTTCAAAGAGTTGCCCAACGGGTCGATGATGTAACCTATGCAGTCAGAGAAATGCAGGATGCTGTAATCCTTGCTGATAAAGAGGCTGCAGATAATGTCTGTGCGAATGTGAATAGAGGTTTTTATACTTTAATTCGATCACAGATATCGCAAAAAATTGCAAAACTGAAAGCAGATGTTGAATCAAAAAGTATGGAAATGGTTCAACAATCTCAAACACTAAGAACATTCAGACACAGGATGGAGCAAGACTATGTCATGATCGCCAGGCGGTATTCAAAGCTCTTCGATTCCTTAAATAAGTCTCTAAGACAAAGGATATTTGAACTGGATAAATTTGCTACTCATTTTGTGCATCGTTCTGTTACTTCAATGGATAATCGTGTAATTCATTCGTCCGGTGTTTTTATTGTTGGGTCTCAAGAAAATGTTGAGGCACATCAGAAATTAATATCTTCGAATACCAAGGGAATTGCACAGATCGGAATCGAATCGATATCAAAGTTCATAATTGACATCAAAGATCAAAAACAACATATCAGCAGTATATTGGTAAATCGCAGGTTCGGCGTTCAAATTATTTATTATATACCAGTCATTTTTGCCGAATCAACAATCCGGGGTGTGGCTGAGGCTTCTTTTAGCAACTACATACCTAATTCACCAAGCGAGATACTAAATAATAAACTAAAATCGGTTACTCACAATTTAATCAGCTCCGGCGGTCAATCTTTGAAATGGGTTGAAACAGATTTTGTCGGTAAAGAAAGAATTGTCAGCGAGTTTGGTCGATTGGTAAATTCTTCAGAAGTTTCCGACAGGCTTAAAAAAGAGACTCTTAGACTTTTTGGAGAATGCAATTTCCGGGTTTTAAGGTGAAACGACTATGAGCTATATACAAAAATATTCAGATACAATACATGTAAGAATCCCATTTTCATATCCGGCTTCACAAAGTGGTGGTTCTTCAAGTGTTAGTGCTGATGTCCCAATTAGCTGGACAGTAAATGTGGACACCGATCCCTTTGATGAAAGTATCCTAATCACAGAAAACCAGGTTGATGAACTAACCGGTAGTGTACAGGAGGCGGGTGTTGCTAATGTAGAGGCTATCAAAAGCAACGCAGATGCAATTTCATCTACTATCGTTGGCGGGTTTTTCTCTTACATCCGTTCAGATTTGAGCCAGCAGACGAGTGAGTTGCGTCCAAAAGTGGAAGCAAAAATGGTGCAGCTTATTAAACTTCATGAGGCTTGTAGAGGAAAAATCGCACAGATGTCTCAGGATTTTAACAGGATAGCCGAAAGGTACACCAAAATCTTTGATGCTTTGGATACTGAGACTAAAAACAGAATCTTAGCCTTAAGTGGTAAATTATTTTCTCTCGAAAAAATCATTAAAGGTAAGATTGATAAGCCTTCCTCTGAGTCATTATTCGCCGGATCAACAATCTCCAATCTTGAAATTGAGAGCTTAACTTCCCTGCTTTTTGGTTTGCGTATCAAAGGAGGAGCCAAACTGATTATAGAGCGGACAAAAAATCTTTTACTGTCGGATAGAACCTTCAGTAAACGAATAAATTCAATCTTGTCGACGGAGAAAACAGAGGATATCAGGACAATTTATTTACCTGTAATTGTCTTGGGAAATTCCGTTGAAAACGGTACTTCTGATACTCAATTATATTACTCTCAGCGTTTCGAAGGTTTTCAACAACAAAACTTCAAAAATAGAATATTGGAGTTAGTTCACAGGGCAAATCCACATTTTACTCAAGTTGATAAAAACGATCTATTCAAAATTGAAGAATATTTCAAAAACGAGATTACTACCCGCGGTGAGAATTCAGATGCTCACACGAATAGAATTCTCGAGAATGCCTGGAAAATGTGGAAGAACAATTTTAATTCACTCGCAAAATAAAGAAAATTACCATGGACGATATTAAAGAAATTAGAATAAATGATAACCGCATCCTGTTGAAGAACAACCGGGTTAAAAGTGCTATACTTCCCAAAGTTACAACAGAATTGGACAGATCAGTAGTGATACAAAGCAATTGCATTATAGAAGGTGCATTATTTGCTCACACACTCGAGATCGAAAATGGTCCCGTTGAGATTCATGGGGCTGTATTCACTCAACTCGAGGTTCATGTTGATCAGCAAGCCAAAGGAAAGATACTCTTTAAAAAAGCTGTCGGCTCTGCTGATTCAATTGTATCTCTAGCTACGGGTGTTCGAGTAATCTTTTTGAGTGACATAAACGCGAAACAAATTAAACTTAAGAATGCTTATGTAAGTGGAAGTATCTTCGCTGATGAAGTTGAATTAGAGAATTGTGTGGTTATCGGAGGAGTATTTGCTTCAAGGTCATTAGAGCTTACAAATTGCATCCTCGGAACTTTCAACTCTCCTGTTGTACGAGTGGCAAATAGTCTCCAACTTCTTTTGCCAAGTGCTTTCTCAGTTGAAAAAATAATAACTCTTCCGGGAACAATAATAAGTAACCTCGTACTTGCTGATCTCGGTGCCATATTTAAAGGTCAAGTGCAGGCAGAAAACTCCGGTAAAATAATTATGAATGTTGAAACTGATGAATTAAAGACAGTACTGACCTCAGATGAAAGTAATCAAATTTTGAGAGGTTTCTCGGTTGCCGGTAAAGTTTTGGCAGCCGATTTATTGGACTCTGATAAGCTAAATAATCATTTCCTGCTTACAGCGGCAAGTTTGGGAAACCAGTTAATTCAGACATACGACCTGGGAGTGGATGAGAAGAATGATAAAATTGAGTTGACGACTGATCGTTTGGTAAGTTTTTTCTTCGATTTGTTGAATAGTAAATATGAAATCAGGGTGCTTTCAGGTAAAATAAAAATTAGCGATATTACTAATGTATTTGGTTAACCAAGATATTGAGCTTAGATCAGAGTTCTACATTTAAATGATTAAATTATGAAGTAAATATGATGAAAATTAACTGCCCTCATTGTGGTAAAAAATATCAGGATCAAAACAAAGATGCCCTTTCTGCCGTGGTGAGATAAAGGTTTCCGCAGGAAATAACGACCGGGAAATTAACCCATTCAATGATATTGCGAATGTCATTGGTAAACATATCGAAAACCCGAAAAACGGTTTGCAAATGCCTTCGAATCCGGAAGTTTTTCAAAACACAGGATTTCGTGAGACTGAACAAATTTCATCGGATGTTCATCTTGATTTGAGAAATGAATCCAAAAGGATTTCGACACAAGAAGCTTCCGACCATAAAGAGGCTCAAAAAGCAGAACAAAAAATATCCCCCACTAATGAAGACAAACCAAATAGCGAACCCAATTTCGATTGGAAACAATTACAGCGGTACATTCTGAATTCGAAAGTATTTGAATTTGGTGGAAGTTTTAACAGTATAGTTATTGCGAGATTAGAGAATTTACAACTACCAAACGACGATAAAAATTTGATTTTATTTGCAAAAGACTGTGAATATCTAATGAAAATTCGGCAGAATCTGAATATTGCAGTGAGAAGTGCCTTACTGAAGAAGTATGGTGAGTCTGTTCTTAGATTGGAGCAAATTGCACCAGGATGTTCTGACTTACCACACTTAAAAATTAATTTCGAATCCAATTCAAAATTAAATGTAAAAAATATATTGTCATTTTTAAAGTAGAATATTATCAGAGAATGGTAACCCATAAAATCCGAGGTTCTGGAGTACTGAGGTTCTGAGGTTCTAAAGTTCTGAGGTTCTCTTGTTCCCCCTCTTCATCTCCCACATTTTCATGTAGGTCATGAGGTTGGTTGTGGCGTGCAAAATTGAGATTATCAGACCATTTACACCGTCGGTAAATCCTTTGCGGATAAAATAATGTTGGATAAAAGCAGCAATGGGATTAAGAATAAAATTTATTGGAAGGGCAGTTTTTGAGAGATATTTCTCTTCGGCTTCGAGGGTTGAATATTTGTTAATCTTTGAAATTGTGGTTTCCAAATCAAAGTGGGTGTAATGAAGGATATCGCCTTTAAGATGACCTCTTGTACCATCCACTTCAAATCCTTCATGAACTTTTCTTTTTGTAAGGGAGGTTTTATCTTTCCTGAATAATCGGAGCTGGTAGCCCGGATACCACCCACAGGATTTTATCCATTGCCCGTTAAAAAATGTTTTCCGCGGGATATAAAAACCATCTGCAACTCCTCCCTTTAACAGGATTTGTTTGATCTCTTTTTGTAGTTCTTCTGACACTTCTTCATCGGCATCAAGACTTAGAACCCAATCATTTGAACAATTTCTTAATGCAAATTCTTTTTGTGCAGCAAAACCCTCCCAATCGTTGTGAATTACAACACCCGTATATTTTTTTGCAAGTTCCACTGTCCGATCCTTACTTCCGGAGTCAACCACAACAATCTCATCAGCCCAGGTGACACTTTTAAGACATCGTTCAATATTCTTTTCTTCATTAAATGTAATAAGAGAAACCGAAATCTTCTCCATTTAATTACCTATAAACTTCTTTTTTAACTCAGGGGTGGGAATCCGACAGGCATCTTCCCTGCCAAAAATCTTGTATCTGTTTTTTGCTATCAGTGAATAAACAAAATTTCTGATGAAAGGAGGGATAATTATAAGTGGATAAAGGAGGGATAATCCCCCGCCAAGATTTTTTGCGACTATTAATCCCGCAGTTGATTTGATGTGGTGTTTTCCATCCGCTATCAATACAAATGTATCAAAATCGGTTTGTGAAAGGTTTAATTTTTTCAAGGTTTCCTGTCCAAATTCAGATTGTAGAGCAGCAAATCTGAATCGATCGTCTTTATCCCTGTCGATAATAAAATTCACCCAATAGTTACAAAAATTGCACACCCCATCAAACAGGATAATCAGTTTGTCATCCATTAATTTGACTCTCGTCTAAAAGGGAAAGTTTTATCATCTCTATTCTCCTGGAAGTTGAACGAATGATATGAATTTTGAAGACACCCGCTGTTAAAATCTCACCCTGTGCCGGAATTCTTCCTGTTTCTGACATGATAAAACCACCCACAGTGTTATAGTCACCTTCAGGGATACCGAGGTCAAATTTTTCATTTATACTGTCAATCTCAACATTTCCGCCTATCAGATATTCGTTATCTGTAGTTTTTCTGCAAACATTTTCTTCAACATCATATTCATCTTTAATCTCACCAAATACTTCTTCAATCAAGTCTTCAGCGGTTACGATTCCGGCTGTGCCCCCAAATTCATCAATTACTACAGCAATTGAAATCCTTTCACGCAGGAAATCATTTAACATTTCAACACTCCTTTTCGTCTCCGGAACATTGAGGATGTCACGAACAATTGCTGAGATGGTCTCAGGTTGTTTAAAGAGATCATACGCAAGCACAAATCCCTTTATGTTATCAAGGTTTTCTTCATAAACTGGAATTTTCGAAAACCCCGATTCGATAAAAATGTCAATCACTTCTTCTACACTGCTGCTTACTTCAACTCCGACTATTTCAGTACGGGGCCTCATCGCTTCATTCACTCGCTGATCCCGCATATCAATCAGCTTCCGGATAGCCGTTCCCTCTTTTTTATTCACTTTACCGGCGTTTTCGCTCTCTTCGATTAAGAGTTGCAGTTCTTCCCGCAACACAAGTTGACCGATCGTGCCGGAAGTATTGGTGTCTCTGCTAATAAGAGATGTAAATCCACCGGCAAGCTTCACTAATGGATACAAAACAAAATAGATGATTCTTAAAGGAATTGCGTAAAAAATGAACAACCCCGTTCCAAGTTCTCTTCCGAGGTACTTGGGAATCAACTCTCCAAAAAAGAGTATTATCAGAGTTGATACGAGTAAAATTTCTATTTCATTAAAACCAAAATAACTGCTTAAAAGAAGGGCGGCAATCGATGCAAATGTAATATTTGCGATATTGTTGCCAATTAAAATCGTTGAATAAAAACTGTTTGGATTGGTGATAAAATGATGTGCTGATTGTGCTGCCGGATTATTTTTACCCGCCTTAATCTCAATTTTTAAACGGTTTGCAACAATATAAGACATCTCACTACTTGAGAAAAAAGCACTGAACACAACAAGAATTACAAGAAAAAGAAGTTCAATTCCCATTGTTAATAAGTCCGCTTTACTTCAACACCATCAATGATTCCTGTTAACAGTTTACCTTTGTATTCGATATTCAGTTTTAAGGATATTTTCCCAACCTCCATCAGTCCGGCAGTTTTATTTCTCTCTTTAGAATTAAATCTGACAGAAACAAAACTTGATTTTCCCGGCTTTTGCAGCTTATTTTCATTTTTTTCAATAATGAAAGGAAATTTGGCTATTTCTTTTCCATCATTCAGGACAATGGCATCTTTACAAATTAAACTGTCAAATTCAGGAAGCTCCCAGGCTGCAACTGTGGCTTCACCCGTAAACATAAATCCTGCGGGACCACCCGGCATTAAATCAATCCATGCCTCAGCTCCCTCAATGTTAATGAAGCCCTCTCCGATCACTTGATTATTTGCATTCGAGCCCGTTTCTGATTCGACACATTCATCACATTTGCAACATCCGCTGAAAATAAAACCGGCTAAAAAGAGGGAGGTTATGAAAAACAACAATTTTTGCATCTAAATTACCTTATAAACAATCAAAAGTGTTACTGCAACATAGAGAAGTGCATTCAAAATTGTGGATACATCATGTAACAAAATATCAATGGTATTTTCACCACGGTGATGTTGATATACAAGATACATATATCTGAAGATACCAAAAACCACAAATGCAGTGGTATATATGAGGTTTTCTGTACCAAATGTTTCAACTGTTCTTGGAGAAACTGTGTAGAGAGCATAAAAAACTATTACACCACCGGCACTCACCGCAGATATCTGATCGATAAATCTTTTGGAATAATTCTCGAGTACTCTCCTCACCGGAATATGATCCTGATCCTCTGAACTGAGCAAGTCGGATTCTGACATCCTTTTCATTACCGCCAGAAACAACGAAATGAATAGTGTGATTAACACCAACCAGCTTGATGCCGCAACACCAATCACAACAGTTCCTGCCGCAACTCGAAGAATAAATCCACCCGCAATCGAAAAAATATCCAGTAAAACGATATTTTTAAGCTTGAAAGAATACACAGTATTCAACAGTATATAAGCGATAACAACCATTTCAAACGCATAATTGAGGTGGAATGAAAACAGAATTGTTAACACACCCAACACAAGAAGTACAACATAAGCTTCCTTAACGGAAATGTCTCCCGCCGGAATGGGTCTTAACCGCTTTTTGGGGTGTAGCCTGTCTCTATCCTTGTCAACTATGTCATTTAACACATAAACGATACTCGAAGCAAAGTTAAATGCCATAAATCCAAGCAATGTTAGAGACAGGTCATCCCAGTTGAATAATTTTTTTGAATATACCAGGGGAACAAAGAGGAAAATATTCTTTATCCAGTGAGATGCCCTGATTAATTTCAAATATTTTTTGATTTTCAAAATACCGCTTCTTCTGTATAAATGCCAAATGGTTCTTTTAAAACATCTATCATCTCACCAAGAGTAACATAATTCGCCGCTGCTTTTACAAAAACAGGCATCAGGTTGTTACCTTTTTCCGCAGCATTTTTGATCTCCAAAAGGGAATTTTCAACTTCAACTCCACTTCTGTTTGCCTTAATATTTGCCAGTCTTTCACGCTGAGTTCTCTCAACTTCAGGGGAAACGGTAAGGATCGGGATATCAACCACTTCATCTTTTTCGATAAATTCGTTAACTCCCACAATGATCTTCTCTTTTCTGTCAACTTCTTTTTGATAAGCATAAGCTGCATCAGCAATCTGTTTTTGGAAATAACCCGTTTCAATCGCAGGAATTACACCACCAAGGGAATCGATCTCATCAAAAATTCTGTTGGCTTCAGCTTCCATCTTGTCAGTCATACTCTCAACCATATAACTTCCGGCGAGAGGATCCACTGAATTGATAACTCCCGTTTCATAAGCTATCAATTGCTGTGTCCTCAGGGCAATTTTCACAGCTTTTTCACTTGGAAGTGCAAGGGTTTCATCCATCGAATTTGTATGCAATGATTGAGTGCCACCCATAACCGCCGCAAGTGCTTGAAAAGCAGTTCTTACGATGTTATTTTCAGGTTGCTGGGCAGTAAGCGTGCATCCCGCTGTTTGTGTGTGAAATCTCAACCACCAGCTTCTTGGATTTTTTGCACCATATCTTTCTTTCATTCTTTTGGCATAAATTCTTCTTGCCGCTCTGAACTTGGCAATCTCTTCAAAAAAGTCGAGATGTGAGTTAAAAAAGAAGGAAATTCTGGGAGCAAACTCATCGATATCCATTCCCCTTTCCATGCAGGCTTCAATATATGCAAATCCATCTGCGAGCGTGTAAGCCAATTCCTGAACGGAAGTGGAACCCGCCTCACGGATATGGTAACCACTAACAGAAACGGGATTCCATTGCGGAACTTCGTTTGTACAATATTCGATCATATCCACAATTATCCTCATAGATGGATGTGGAGGATAAATGTATTCTTTTTGAGCGATATATTCCTTCAAAATGTCGTTTTGGAGTGTCCCCCTCAGACTTTTAAAATCAACTCCCTGTTTTTGCGCAACTGCCAGATAAAAAGCAAAAATCATTGCTGCCGGTGAATTAATTGTCATCGAAGTTGATACTTTATCGAGTGGAATCCCCTTAAAAAGCACTTCCATATCCTCAAGCGAAGAGATTGAAACACCACAGATACCAACTTCGCCTTCACTCAGAGGGGCATCAGCATCCCATCCCATCAAAGTTGGAAGATCAAAAGCCACAGATAATCCGGTCTGACCATTATTCAGGAGATAATGAAACCTCTCATTTGTGTCCTCGGGAGAGCCAAATCCTGCAAACTGGCGCATAGTCCAGATTTTACCTCTATAACCATTGGGGTGAATACCCCTGGTATATGGATATTCTCCCGGGAAGTTGAGATCACGCATATAATCATGATCGACAACATCGTGAGGTCCGTATAACACATTTACGGGCTCACCACTTACTGTGGTATATTTCATTCCATTTGTTTTTGAACCGGCAACTTTTTTGTTGTACTCGTCCAACTTCTGCATATAAAGTGAATCCTTCATATTGGTCTCCTGTTTGTTCAGTGTTTTTGACTACTCCGTATCCTAAAATTACTCAACCCCTCAAAAAATAATACCTGATAATTAATAATTAATAATTAATGAGTCCACTAAAAAAAGGTCGGGATTAGAAGCATTTTAGATCTTTGATAAGTCATTTTTCAAAGGCTTTAATTTTGCGTAATCAGATTCAGCTAATTTTTATTGAACTTTCCGTAAAATCCTTGATTTATTATTGTTTTTGGGGCTGAAAAGTTAATTTTTAGCCCCTTCTTTAA